>ERZ1292623.3423-Hain-H51-01um-R1-3423-length-13528-cov-13_pt1 | contig 13528 bp, 19 predicted proteins | sample MGYA00564398_ERZ1292623 | MGnify/ENA primary metagenome ERZ1292623 (study PRJEB36523, sample SAMEA6512633) | groundwater metagenome | collected 2019-01-07 | study: AquaDiva: Metagenomics assemblies of 32 groundwater samples
TTCACGAGTTCAGTGTAATCCAATTCGAGTGGAGTTGTGAGTTGGGCGGGAATATGATTTCATGAATTGTTAATATTAAGTTTTTGATATAATCCGACTAAATAATTTCCAGCTTCTTTTTGCTTCTAATTAATAATTTATGGTTTTTTGTTTTCTTTTTGATTTCTCTGTCTAAAGTTGCTATTATTACACCCGGGTTTTGTTTTGCATAGTTAATTATTGCATTATCAGTAGTTTTACCTTTAAGCTGGATTATCTTTGGTTTTTTGGCCTTAATGAATTTTAATGCTAAATCAGCTTCTGGTTTTGCCTCGGATTTTTTTGAATTTTTAATTTCCTCTATCTCTTTGATTACTTTTTCTGGAATTATAATCTCAGTCCCTTCTAATTTCAACTCTTCAAAAAAATCAATCTTGTTTCTTATACATGTAAGGATAAAGGATGTATCTAAAAGACAGTAAACCCTCCCCTGAATTAGCTGGTTCATGATTTGAAGAAGATATTAAGGTTTAAATAATTAGTTTTTCTTAATTAGGTATGGTAATAAAAGAGGAAAAAGAAAACTTCTTGGAGATTCTTGAAAAGACAAGACAGGCTATAAAGGATGAGGATATTGCTTTGCTAAAAGAGCTAAGCGACCATACTATTCATACAGCTTCAACTGTCCAGGATACAGATTCTGTTTTGTTGGCTGTTATAGTTTATTCTTTAAGCAAAATTATTGAGAGAAAGCAATATCGCGAGCTAAAAGGATGGAATAAATTTTATTCTGTTTTTACTTTAGAAATTGATAGAGCAATTAATTTCTTGAAAAAAGATAATCAAAAAGAGTTTGTTAAAAGTTTGGAAGGAATAAGAGGATCAATAAAAAATATTTCTGGAGATTTAAGAGCTTATATTGAAGACGTCTTCAGAAAAGCACAGATAAATAAGGCTTCTAAAATTTATGAGCATGGTATTTCTTTAGAAACAACAGCTAAATTATTAGGTATAACAATTTGGGAATTAGCAGGGTATACAGGACAGAGGGAAATTACTAATGGCAAATTCATGCAAACCGAAAATGTTAAAAAAAGAATTAAAGAAGCAATAGAGATGTTTGAATGATGGAAAAAATAATCATCTTTGATTCAGGAACCTTAATCAGTTTGGCTATGAATGGTTTATTGCCTGAATTGAAAGCTTTAGGTGGCATATTTAATGGAAAGTTTATTATAACGCAGGAAGTTAAGAGAGAGGTTATTGACCATCCATTAAATGTGAAGAAATTTGAGTTAGATGCTTTGAAAATTAAAGAGTTGTTGGATGAAAAAGTTTTGGAAATGCCCGGGGCTATTGGGCTGAAAAATTCTGAGATTTCTAGAGAGGCACAAAACATAATGAAATATGTCAATTCAATGTTTTATGCCAGAGGAAGAGCTATTAATTTAATCCAGGATGGCGAGGCTTCTTGTTTGGCTTTAAATAAAATTCTTTTGAATAAAGGATATAAATCTGCAATAGCTGTTGATGAGAGAACTACCAGATTACTGGGAGAAAAGCCAGAAAATTTGAAAAATTTAATGGAATCAAAATTGCATATGAATATACAAGTTAAAACTAAAATATTAAGAGACTTTGATGGTTTTGTTTTCTTGAGATCTACAGAATTAATGTATGTTGCTTACAAAAAAGGGCTTTTAAAAATAAAGGATAAAAATATTCTTGATGCTATTCTTTATGCCCTTAAATTTAAGGGGGCTGCGATTTCTTCTGAAGAGATTGAAGAGATTAAGAAGATTAATTGAGTTAGAAAGATTAATCAACTTTAACAGCTCTAAGTTCATCTGCTGCTTTTTCTGGAGCTAACGGATTAATATGCATGTCAGTATCATACTCCCAACCGCCTTTTTTTGTTAATCTTGGAGATAGTTCAATATACCAATGATAGGTTTGATCTGAAGCTCCATTTGAATTCAATGGGGAATCACGAATGTAAAAGTTATAGTCTGGATTATTTAATAAAACATTTAACCTCGCAAAAGTCTTTCTGACAATATCTGCCAAAGAACGTGCTTTTATGTGAGTTAATGAGAAACCTTTCTCATGGCTGATTGGAACAATCCATGTTTCATATGGGAATCTTGAAGCATAAGGCTCAATTGCTATATAATTTGAATTCTTATCAACAATTCTGTCCCCTATTTTTAATTCTTCAGCTAAAACATCGCATAAAAGACATCTTCCTGTTTTTAAGCTGTACTCAAAAGTTGTAGAAAATTCTAACTTATTTTTTTGGGGAATTACATCAATGGCTAATAGTTGAATATGCGGATGATCAAGTGAGCCGCCTGCTTCCTCTCCCCTATTTTTAAAGAACTTTGCAAAAACTAATTCTGGATATTGTTCACGTATAGAAGGCAGAGGATTTGTGTTATCTTTTCTGCCATTTTTCCTTTCATGCATTGCCCACAATAATTCATACGTTAAATCATGATTATCATCAAATCCTGGTTCTCCAAAATCAGCTCCATGCTCTCGTGTGATTCCCAATTCATGAATACCCATAGCATCATGTGATTGAAATAGCGGATGTGATATAACATCATTTCTTTCATAAACAACTGCAGGAAATTTATTAGGAATAAACCTTATCCACCATTCAGAATCATCTCTTACACTTCCGTTTCTTCTGTAAGCTAATATTTCTGAGGTTGTTTCATTTTCATGACCTGGACAAAATTGACAATTTTCAGGGCTTAAAGAAGATCTTGCTTTAATAAATGCAGACGGGCGATGAGCTCTTTCCGGAGCAATAATTACCATAGATCCATTAAGAGGATTTATTCTTCTTTCAGATGCCATTCGTAAAAAACAAATTATCTAATTTTTTATGATTTATTATACTCAAAAAGGTATTTAAATGTAGTTGTAGAAAATTAGTGTATAAGGGAAACTCACTTAGTTCGTTTCGAGAAAGGCTCCGTAGTTCATCGTCAGAATATCTGCCTCCAGAGCAGAAGAGGGGGGTTAAATTCCCTCCGGGGCCATATTTTATCCCAAGATAATTTGACAATCTCACCAGAGTATCTCCGAATGAGATTTAGTCTTTTTAAAAAGGCAAATCAATACGGCTCATGAACTTCGCAGATTTGTATTAACAATTAATATAATCCGGCGAGTGTAAGCGAGGAGTGAATTTTTCCTCTAATATTTTAATATCTAATAAATTAAAGAAGAGTTAGTTTTATCATAGCCATATATAAGTATCGGAGAATACTGACACCAATCAAAACTTTTATAAAGCGATTTTTTCTCAATCTTTTATCCAATGAGCGAAGAGTGAGGATATCATTCTATTTGCTCTCTTAAAATAAACAATAAAATAAAACATGGCAGACATATATAACATCATTGAAAAAGCAAGAAAAACTGGAAAAATTGAAAAAGGGACAAATGAAGTTACTAAAGCAATTGAAAGAGGAGTTGCAAAGCTAGTAGTCTATGCTTCAGATGTTGAGCCAAAAGAAATTGTTCAGCATCTTCCTGTATTATGCAAGGAAAAGAAAATAAAATGCAGGGATGTTGAAAGCAAGCAAAAACTCGGCATAGCAGTTGGATTGCCAGTAGCATGTTCTTCTGTTGCTGTGATTGATGCTGGTGATGCTGAAAAAGAAATTGCTAGTTTGAAATAAAATTTGAAACTATTAAAATGGCTAAAAATTTACAAGATAGTGTTCAATTAGAACCTCTTAGAACACAAAATATTCAATTTATTCGCGGGCATTTTGGTAATGTTAGTCTGAGAGGTTTTAGAGCCCAAAATGATTATGAAAATCAAGTTTTTAGAGTTGAATTGAATGATGAGATGGGTTATTATTTTGTTGGAGAGTTAAATATTAATGGGAGTCATGAAAAAAGAATGGAATTAGAATTAAAAAAACAAAAAAAATTAGGCAGATTTGTTCGTAAAAAATTTGTTGATTATAACGGGCACGTATCTGGATTTTGTTGGGAGCAACAAATTTAAACATGGCAAAAACACAACAAAAACAACAGGAAGCAAAGCAGACAGGGACAAAAGGAAGTGAAAAAATTTTAGGGCAGGCTGTTCCTGCAGTTGTAGAAGAAATAATAGGAAGAACTGGTTTTAGAGGAGAAATTACACAGGTTAAATGCTTAGTTAAAGAGGGAAGAGACAGAGGAAGGTCAATGAGAAGAAATGTGAAAGGACCTATTAGGGTTGGAGATATTCTTATATTAAGAGAGACAGAAATTGAAGCAAGAAGAATTAAATCAAAAGTTTCAAAAGGAGTTTATACTTAAAATGAGAAATGGATTTTATAAAACAGTGAAATACGAGGCATTAGAAGACACATTAAAGCATTTAGATATTTCTCAACTACCAAATATTATTAAGATTATGGAAAATTGTGGAGGTCCTCAATTAGCTGGATTAATAGTAGAATTTGGAGATTTAAATAAAGCACATCTAAAAAAAAGAAAGGCTATAAGAAAGAAAATGAGGTCTTTTTTTGAATTTATGTCTAATGAATATACATTAAGCCAGGCATGGTACCCAATAGGTAGTGATGAGAGTGGCGATTATAATCATGTTCGTTATTATACTAGAATGGAGAAAAGGAACAGATAAAAATGCCTAAATGTTCATATTGCGGAGAAGAGTATGATTTTCACAGAGGTTTAACTCTGGTAATGAATGATGGAAATGTCAAATATCTGTGCTCTTCAAAATGCAGGAAAAATATGATGATGAAGAGAAGAAAAGTCAGGTGGATTTCTAAGAAGAGGAAGAAGTAAACAAAAAGTGGATAAATTTTTTGGTATTGTTTAATTCAAGAATAATCTATAAAATTTAATTTTACCATTTTAACGTCTATAAAGCCAAAATTTGAGGGGCAAGGTTTTTAAACTATATTTAATTTATTATATTATCGTCGGATAATCAGCATTTCTCGACGAGAAATTAAATAAGATTAAGTTAAAAAGCTAATTGAAAATGTCCGAAAAATCAGATTATAATGCAGAATCTATAAAAGTATTAGAAGGCTTAGAGGGAATTCGCCGTAGACCTTCGATGTATATAGGCTCAACAGGTAAAGACGGCTTGCATCATCTCGTTTATGAAGTAGTAGATAATTCTGTAGATGAATGCCTTGCAGGCGTTTGTACATTAATAAAAGTCAGTATAAATGAAGATGGCTCTGTAACAGTAGAAGATAATGGCAGGGGTATTCCTATAGAAAAACATCCGCAATATGGAGTGTCAGCACTAGAAATAGCAATAACAAAACTTCACGCTGGCGGTAAATTTGACAAAAAATCCTATGTTATTTCAGGCGGGTTGCATGGAGTTGGAGTGACCTGTGTAAATGCACTATCAAAAAAGTTTATTGTAGAAGTAAAAATAGAGGGTTCTCATTACAGGCAGGAATATTCAAGAGGAAAACCGCAATATTCTGTTAAAAAAGTTGGTTCTGCAGAAGACACAGGAACAAAAATAACATTTTGGCCAGATGATGAAATATTTTCAACATTAAAATTCGATTATTTAGTTTTAGAAACAAGATTAAGGGAATTATCTTTCTTAAATGCAGGATTGAAGATAATTTTAGAAGACAGAACAAAAAACAAAAAAGAAGAATACTATTATACCGGCGGTTTAGTAGAATTTGTTAAATGGCTGAACAGGACAAAAGAAGTTTTTCATAAGCCGATTTATTTCAAGAGACAGAATGATTCAACAATAGTAGAAATAGCAATCCAATATACTGACTCTTATCAGGAAAATATTTTCGGTTTTGTTAATACAATTAATACAGTAGAAGGTGGAACTCATGTTGTTGGATTTAAAACAGCACTGACAAGAGTAATTAATGATTATGCTCAAAAAACAGGAATTATAAAAAATGGAAAAAATGGTGATGAATCACTTATTGGAGATGATGTTAGAGAAGGATTAACAGCAATTATTAGTATTAAAATTCCTGACCCGCAGTTTGAGGGGCAAACAAAAACAAAACTTGGAAATTCTGAGGTTAAAGGATTAGTGGACTCAATTGTGAGTTCAGCCCTGGCAGAGTTCTTTGAAGAAAATCCAAACATTGCAAAAAGAGTTGCAATGAAAGCAATTGATGCAGCTAAAGCAAGAAATGCTGCAAAAAAAGCAAGAGATTTGGTCAGAAGAAAAAACGCATTTTCACTCGGTGGCTTGCCAGGAAAATTAGCAGACTGTTCTTCAAAAAAATTAGAAGAGTGTGAACTATATATAGTGGAGGGAGAGAGTGCAGGAGGTTCGAGCCGTCAAGCTCGGAATAAAGAAATTCAGGCAATACTTCCGTTAAAGGGAAAAATTTTAAATGTAGAAAAAGCAAATCCAGTAAAAGCATTTTCAAGCGAGGAAATTGCAAACTTGATAACTGTTATTGGAACAGGTGTGAAAGAGACATTTGACGCAGATAAATTAAGATATGGAAAAATAATTATCATGGCTGATGCAGACGTTGATGGAGAGCATATCAAAACATTATTGTTAACTTTATTTTTCAGGTTTATGCCGCAATTAATTGAAAATGGAAAAATCTTTGTTGCTGTTCCTCCACTATATAAAATTAGAAAAAATAAGGATATCTATGTTTACTCAGATGATGAATTAAAAAAAGCATTGAAAGATATTCAGAATGCTTCTGTAACAAGATTTAAAGGTCTTGGAGAGATGAATCCAGAGCAGTTATGGGAAACAACAATGAATCCAAAAACGAGACTCCTGAAAAAGATTACAATAGATGATGCAGTCGAGGCAGATAGAACATTTTCAATGCTAATGGGAGATGATGTTCAATCAAGAAAAGAATTTATATTTGAAAATGCCCATGAGGCAAATTTGGATGTTTAAGATGGAAAAAATAGTTAAAAAAGTTTGGGGGGAAGAAATTTGGATGGCAAATACTGAGAAGTATTGTGGAAAAAAGTTAATTTTAAGAAAAGGAAAAAGATGCAGTATGCATTACCACAAAAATAAAGATGAAACTTTTTATATTGATTCTGGGAGAGTTTTGATAGAAATTAATGAAGAGAAAAATATTATGAATGCCGGGCAGGCAGTTAGAATTTTTCCTGGAACAAACCATAGATTTAGTGGATTAGAAGAATCAATTATTATTGAAATCTCAACACACCACGAAGATTCAGATAGTTATAGAAAAAAAGGAGAATTAAGCGGAGATATTCCTGAAGAAATTAAACGAGAATATGGAATTGTTTAACAAATAAGATGGGAAAATTAAAAACACCAGATTGGGTATTAGAAGGATATAATTCTCCTTCAGAGTATGAGAAAGTTAATGGAATAAAAAAGAAAAAAAACAAAGGAGAAAAAACATTTAAGATTAAAGTGTGTCCTGAATGTGGTAGTGATGATGTCGCAGTTGTTTTAACAGGAGAAGAAGGCAGGGGAACAAGAGAGTGGGAATGCAAAGAGTGTAAATGGACAGGAAAGGATATTGCTAAGAAGGAACTTACAGAAGATGAATTTATGGAATATTTAGATAAAAGAGGAGAAGAGGTTGCTTAAAATGAAGGAAAAGATAAAAAATAGCAGCCAAATGGTAAGGCAAGTTCTCGCGGCTAATAATCACAATCATACGGACTATATAAATTTTATGAAGTTTTGATAAATAGAAATGTTAAAAAAACAAATAATCGTTGCTGCGAGCGGGTATTTTGACCCTATTCATTCCGGGCATATTAATTATCTTAAAAAGGCAAAGAAGCTTGGAGATAAACTAATCGTAATTGTAAATAATGATAAACAGGCGAAATTAAAGAAAGAACATTATTTCATGCCAGTTAAAGAGAGAAAAGCTGTTGTTGGTGCTATAAAATATGTTGATAGAGTTTTTGTAAGCATTGACAATGATAGAAGCGTAAAGAAATCATTAATGAAAATAAAGCCGGATATTTTCGCGGTTGGGGCAGATAATTATAAAGATAAACTTTCTGAAAAAGATATTTGTGACAAGATTGGAATTAAAATTGTTGACAGGCTTGCAAAACCATCAGTAAAACAATCTTCTTCAAAGATAATTGAAAAATATCTTGAAAAAAGAAGATGTGTGACAAAAGGAGGAAAGAAAAGCAAATGACAGAAAAAGAAAAATCAGAAGAGAAAGAAGACAAACAATTAATTTTAACAGAGATAACAGAAGAAATGAAAAAGTCTTATCTGGATTATGCTATGTCTGTTATCGTTTCTAGAGCTCTTCCTGCAGTTGAAGATGGATTAAAACCTGTTCAAAGAAGAATTTTATATGCTATGAAAGAGATTGGTTTACAAGCAAACAAACAGACTAAAAAATCTGTAGCCGTAGTTGGTGAGGTTTTAAAATCATACCATCCTCATGGCGATTCCTCTGTTTACGGCGCATTAGTAAGGATGGCGCAGGATTTCTCTTTGAGATATCCTTTAATATATGGGCAAGGCAATTGGGGTTCAATCGACGGAGATCCTGCAGCAGCTTATAGATACACCGAGGCAAAACTATCTTCTATTGCAATGGAGATAATTGAAGATATTGATAAAGAGACTGTTAAGTTTGTGCCAAATTTTGATGCTTCAACAAAAGAGCCAGAAACTCTTCCGGCAAAACTTCCTAATTTAATTTTAAATGGTGCAAGTGGAATTGCAGTTGGTATGGCAACAAATATTCCCCCGCATAACTTAAATGAAATCGGAGAAGCAATTATTGCTGTTATTGACAAGCCAAATATAACAATAGATGAATTATGTGAAATTGTTAAGGGCCCTGATTTTCCTACAGGTGGTTTTGTTTCTGGAGAAATTCAGCAAATGTATAAAGAGGGCAAGGGTTCTTTGACAATAAGAGGAAGAACAACAATTGAAGAAACAAAGGGCAGAGAAAACATCATAATTACAGAAATTCCATATATGGTTAATAAGTCTGAATTAATCCAGGAAATTGCAAGGCTTGTAACAGAGAAAAAAATTCAGGATATTTCAGATATAAGAGATGAATCAGCAAGGGGAAAAATAAGAATCGTTATAGAATTAAAAAAATCAACTGATCCAAAATTCATTTTAAACAGATTATACAAATTTACAAGATTGCAAGATCGTTTTGGAGCAAACATACTCGCATTGGTTGACAGCAAACCAAAAATCTTGAATTTAAGGCAGATAATTGAAGAATATGTTTCCTATAGAAAAAGAATTATTACAAAAAGAACAGAATTTGAATTAAAAAAAGCAAAAGAAAGGCAGGAAATCGTTGAGGGCTTATTAATTGCCTTAAAAGATATTGATAATATTATCGCAACAATTAAGAAATCAAAAAATGCTACAGAGGCTTCTGAAGCATTGCAGGCAAAATTCAAATTAACGAAAAAGCAGGCTCAGGCAATTCTTGAAACTAAGTTACAGCAATTGACTTCATTAGAAGTTGAAAAACTAAAAGATGAAGCAAAGGAATTAATTGAAAAAATAAAAGAATATGAAACTATTTTATCATCCGATAAAGAAGTTTTGTCATTGATTAAAAAAGATTTGAGATATTTAATGAAAGAATTCGGTGATAATAGAAAAACAACTGTAATGAGGAATATTAAGGATATTTCTGAAAAAGACCTTGTGCAGGAAAAAGACGTTGTTGTTACAATTACTGATAAGGGATATTGCAAAAGAATGGATGTGAAATCATACAAGGAACAGAAGCGTGGAGGAAAAGGAGTTATAGGAAGTAATTTAGCAACAGAGGATTTTGTCAGGCAGCTTATAACCTGTTCAACTCACGACTATTTGATGTTCTTCACAAATAGGGGAAGAGTTTACTGGCTTAAGGCTCATGAAATTCCAGAAGCAGAGAGATACAGCAGGGGAAAAGCCCTGATAAACTTAATTTCATTGAAAGACGAACTTATTACCAAAGTTATTTCTGTAAAGAAATTTGATGATTATTTATTCATGGCCACAAAAAAAGGAATTGTCAAAAAAATAGAATTAAAATATCTCAGCAATCCAAGAGCAACAGGAGTCAGGGCTATTAATCTTCCTCCAGACAACTCTGATATGTTGATTGGTATAGAAATATTAAAAGAGGGGCAGGAGATTTTATTAGCTACAAAAAAAGGGCAGGCGATTAGATTTAACGCTAAAGAAGTTCGTCCAATGGGCAGAGCGAGTTATGGTGTTACTGGAATAAAATTAGACAAAAATGATGAAATTGTTTCATTAGAAATCTTAGATGGAAAAGGAACAATAATGACAGTTGCACAAAAAGGTTATGGAAAGAGATCTGATATAGAAGATTACAGAAAAACAGGAAGAGCTGGAAAAGGTGTGATAAATTTAAAGGCCACGGATAAAACGGGAAATGTTGTTAAAACAGTTTCTGTGGCTGATAAAGACAGCGTAATAATTACAACAGCAAAAGGAATGATTATTAGAACACCTGTAAAGCCACTTCGTGTAATGGGAAGAGCCACACAGGGTGTAAGGATTGTTAAAATTCAAGAGGGAGATAAAGTTACTGATATAATAAAGGTTCTTGAAGATGAAGATGTGGAGAAGGCGTTGAAGGAGGCGGAGAACGGGTAATCGTTTACACCGAGAATATCAGCAGTTCGATTCTGCTCAGGCCAATTTATTTAAGCTACCAAAAAGATTAAAAACTTCAAATTAATATACTACTTATGGAAAATGAAAAGTTAATTATAAATAAATTAGATGTATTAAAACGGGAAATTGATTTCATCAAAGAACATATAGTAAATGTAACTTTAACACAAGATGATATTGATTCTTTAAATGAAGCAGAAGAAGATTTAAGAAAAGGAAGAACAAAGAGGTTATAAGATGTATTTTGTAGAGCTTTCTATCAGGGCTCAAGAATTCTTAAACAAATTGGATAGTGATATTAAAGAAAGAATTGAAAAAAGATTAAAAAATCTTGAAAATAACCCTGTTCCAAGTGACTCAAAATTTATTGGTAGAGATAATAATGAAATGGTTTTTAGGTATAGAATTGGAAAATTTAGGGCTTTATATAAAGTTAAAGAAGTTCAAAAGATAATATTAGTGACCAAAATTGATAAAAGAGATAGAATTTATGGTTAGTAAAATAAAAGTTCTATCTCAAAAAGTAACTTTTATGGTCTACTTGTTTACACAAAGTAGATATGTTTTTTACCAAACTCCAGCACCGAAATATATATCCTTGAGTGAATCATGCGGCACTTTAATTCCACACAGGGCACATGATTTTATATTCACACCAGTTACATAGAGCGGATTTGTTTGGATTAAATTCTTTAGTGGATTCTATTTTTTTTATTAGTTCGAGTGTTTCTTTTTTTAATCTTTCGAGTTGTTCAGTTGTTTTTCTTATGCAGATTTTTTTGTTAAAATTAAGATAGTGCCAAATTAAACAAATATCTTTTTCTTTTCCAAATTCCTCTTTTATCGCTATAGAATAAAGTGCCAGTTGCTTGTCATCATCTATACTATCTTTATCTGGGAGATTGTTTGATGTTTTGTAATCATGAATCTCATACTCTCCTGTCTTTAAGTTGTAAGATAGCCGGTCTATAAATCCTCTTATTTGGTATTCTCCATTTTCATCAATTATTACTTTTATTTCTTTCTCTAATTCTAGAGTGTTGTCATCAAATGGGCGGTGTTCTGTGTAATAGCTTAAAAGAAATTGAACTCCTTTGTTAAAATAATCTTCTGCTGTTAAACCATCTCTTACTATTAGTATTTCAGAATGATAATTTCTCCCCCAATTTTTAGAATAGTTTATAATAACTTCATCAATTGCCGGGATTTTATTTTTCTTAATTTCTTTATATAGCCATTCTAAAGTTTCATGAACTGCTTTGCCAAGAACTACCTCAATTGTTTCTCTTAAAGAGATTATTTTGTCGATGTACCTATATTTGTATTTTAAAGGGCATTTTTCAAAAGTGCTTAGTTTTGAATGAGAATATGTTTCCATATAAAATCATCTAGAACTTTCTTTATTAAATTTTGCTTCAGTTTTCTTCAACATCCCTTGCCAAAAACCCCCACCATGGATTTCTTATCTTAACAACCGCGCCATTCTCTGCATCTAACTGAAGCTGAACTTTCTCTCTTACTGGAAATAATAAAAAGAATCTTGCCCTTTTTTGCCCCTGAACCTGATAAAATCCATTTTCATCTAAAGTAATATTTTGGTTTTCAATTCTTGCCCTAATTTTTTCTCTGACTTTATCTTTAATTTTATCAGGTAAGATTATCTCTTTTGTTTTATTTCCTTCAAAAATGCCATAAGTAGTTTTGTTGTAATGATACAGGGTTGCTTGGGTTGTTGCATTAATATTCTTAACCTGAATAATTATATTTCCAGATCTGGAATAGATAGTCATTTCTCTTCCGCCATCTTCAAGCTGGCATTTAACTGTAACACCTGTGCACTTGCAATCTTCCGGACATTCTACTCCTGTTCTTTGCTCAAATTTTATTCTGTTTTTTTCTCTTACAATTTCCTTAATTTCATCTTTTGTCATGTTCCTTATTCTTTTTCTTAATTCTTTATCTTTTTTTTCATAACAACTTCCCTTTCCTTCACAATCTGTTGTTCCAATACATCCTGTGTCATTTGCCGGACAATTACTTGAAGAAACGCATCTTTTCAGACATCCCTCTGGACAAGTACTGTATCGATAATCTTCACACTCTATTTCATTTTCATCATCATCTTCTGTCTCATTATCTTCAGAATCGTCTTCTAATTCTGCTTCGTCATCATTTATCTCATTATCAGAACCATTATCATCTTGTATAGTATTAGTTGATTTTTCTACAGGCCTTTCTACAAATCCACCATCGTTATCAGCAACAACAATTCCTATAAAACTCATTAAAAGAATTCCAAAGATTAAGAACACCAATATCTTTTTCATGATTTAATGAATAAAAGCGAGTTTATAAATTTTATCGCATAAATCTTTTTAAACTTAAGATAATTAATTGGATTATGCCTATTTCAAAAGAATTAGAAGAAATGTTTCAATCATGCAAGGATATGGATAAGGCATCTGAGCTTCTTGATTTAGCTTTAGAGTATCTTCCTGAAGAAAAATGGATTGGGACAACAATTACAGTAAATGGGTATTCGGTTAGTTACAATGCTTGGATTAACCAGGTTAGTGCAGACATATCAATAGCTGAAGAGTTAGCTTTTCATAGATTAAATTATATTAAATATAAACAACTTCGACAAGATGGTTATACTCCATTGAGAATTCAGGAATTAAAGCGAGAAGGTGTTAAGCTAAGAAATTTTGAGAATAAATATTACCAGTTTGCCTAATTAGATAATTAATATTTAGTATAAAAAGTATTATTCTAGAAAATTATAAAACTTCTCTCTCGATAACTTGATTAGCTATTTTTTAATAATCTTTCCTAATCAGATTACCTCCCCAAACCCGATTAATCTCCAGTGGCCATTGATGTTTCTTGCAATTC
>ERZ1292623.3425-Hain-H51-01um-R1-3425-length-13523-cov-20_pt1 | contig 13523 bp, 17 predicted proteins | sample MGYA00564398_ERZ1292623 | MGnify/ENA primary metagenome ERZ1292623 (study PRJEB36523, sample SAMEA6512633) | groundwater metagenome | collected 2019-01-07 | study: AquaDiva: Metagenomics assemblies of 32 groundwater samples
TACCAAAGTCCCAGTTATTCCTATAAGTATATCTAACATAGTATCATCAATTCTAGCTAATATTTCTCTATAATTACCTGGAATTTCTTCTATAAATACTCCTTGAAGACGCCAGTCAAATAAAAAATCTAGAAAATATTCTACTAATTCAAATATACTCAAAAATCCTATAATTATAAAAAATGTGAAAAATAATTTCCATTTGAAAGGAATACTTAACTTTCTTGATAGAATATGATAAGTTATTGAAGCAAACATCATAGGAAATATGAAATGTTCTATTTTATCATAATTTGGAAGCTTAAAATATAAAAAGCTTAATATAATTCCCATTATAGACATGAAGTACATAAAGAAATAATCTCTTTTTCTTAAATTTAGATTGAACATTTTATCTGCTAAATGAAATATAAAAATAGCAATTATTAATCCTAAAAATGAGACTAGATTTACTAATTTTAAATATCTTAATTCAGTCAGAAAATTAAAGTATCTTCTTAAAAAAAATCCTATTATAAAAAATAAAGTAATTAGAGCAAAGAATATATTTCTTTTTAATATGTAAATTCTAGTTTCTTCTTTTCCAAATACTTTTTCTATTTTTTTATTATTCATGATATACAATATAATAAAGTATATTTATATTTTTTTAAAATATAATATAAAGATTTTTTAAGATCATTTAACTTGTTAATTTATGAAAGATACAAAATTTCAATTTTTTCTTCTTTTAATGCTAATTTTTTTGATAATTTTGGGAGGGATATTAAATGAATTTATCTTGCCTTTATTTTTAGGTTTTTATTATGCTTTAGTTTTAATTTATGGTTTTTATGTTTTTGATTTTACGTTTGAGGTTAATTTTAAGAGGCTACATTATATTTTGATGTTCTTAATAGCTTTTAGTGGTCCCGGATTAATTATTATCTTTTTTAGATTTTCAAATTATGTAGATAAATTTTTTCATTTTTTTCATGCTTTTTTGTTTTCTTTTATAGTTTTTTTTGTAATCTCAAAATTAAAAATTAATAAAGTGCATGCTTTGATTTTAACTTTTTTTATTGTAAGCTCTAGTTTTGCTATTTTTGAGATAATTGAATATAGCTCTGATAAAATCTGGGATTTTAAGTTGCAAGGCAGTTATTCAAGAAATTTTTATGGAAATGTAAAAACTGATGTGATAATAAATCCTTTAGATGATACTATGATAGATTTGGTAATGTCTTTTTTAGGGGCTTTAAGTTATTTATTTCTTGAATTGATAAAAAATAAGAATTATATATAAACATTAGGTTCAGGGATAGGTTTTAAAAAAGCTTTATTTACTTTTTTTAGTATATATTCATCAGTAATTATTTCTTCTAATTTTTGTTTTTTAATAAAACTGCTGAAAGTTTCAAATAATTTCTTGCATTCAATTTCATCTTTTTTTCTAGATTTTTTATTTTCAAGTTCATCTCTACTAAAATAAATACTACTAACTTTATAATCACGTTCATCTTCATCACATGAAACATTCTCTTCTGAAACATTCAAATTCACAATTTTACTGCCAATAACACAGATATAATTACTATTACTATTCCAAAATTCACTATCTTTTTGGAGTTTTTGTATGTCAGTTACTACAGAATCAGGAATTTGTTTTAACCATTCATTAAATGCATCATTTAAAATATAACATAAGTCTGAATAATTGAAATTTCCTAAATGCGGGAAATCTCTTTCTAAATTTCTTGTATCATAATTATACATTTTGTTTGGAAATTTTTCTTATTTATAATAATTTGTATAGTAAAAATTATACATTTTTTTACACAAAATCCACTTTAAATTTCCCTTCTTTGATTTCTTTTGCATTTGAAACTTCTTGTAAATCTTTAATTATTTTTTTTAATTTTAATTTATTTTCTTTTGTTATAGTTAATATTATCTCTGAATTCATTGGTTTTTGTTTTAATGATTTTTCTTGTCTTATTTTTGATAGAATATCAATAAATAAATCTAAAATATCTGAGTTTTCTGTTTTTTTATTTTCAGGCCATTTAGTTAAATGAACACTTTCAGTTTTCTCATTTTCTTTGTAATATTTTTGATAAATTTCTTCTGTTATGAATGGCATTATAGGAGCTATTAATTTTAGTATTGTAAGTAATGAGTGGTATAGAGTATATCGAGCTGAAGTTTTTCTATCTCCAGTTTCATTATAAATTCTTTTTTTAACTATTTCTATATAATTTGATGTAAAATCGTTCCAGAAAAATTTTTCTATTTCTAATTTAGCTTTTGAATATTCATATTTTTCAAAGTTTTCTGTGGTTTCTATAATTAGATTATTTAATTTATTTAAAAATAATTTATCTATTAATTCTAACTTTGTTTTTTTATTTGGTTTGTAATTGTTAAGATTCATAAAAATAAATTTTGAGGCATTGATTAATTTGTTTATAGTTTTTTTCCCAGTTATTATATCTTTTTCTTGATAGTCTAAGTCTTCTCCTAATTTTGAGCTTGCTGCCCAGAATCTTAATGCATCTGCCCCATATTTTTCTAATATTATCTGAGGCTGAATAATATTTCCTTTGCTTTTACTCATTTTTTGTCCATTTAGTGTAACAAATCCGGAAATCATTATCTCTTTCCAAGGTATTTTATTCTCGTGGTATAAAGATCTTATTATAGTATAAAAAGCCCATGTTCTAATTATATCATGTGCTTGAGGTCTTAGAGAATATGGAATTTCTATTTTATTTTTAGATAAATAGGAAGTAATTTGAGGTGTTAGTGATGATGTTGTCCATGTATCTAAAACTTTTTCTTCAGCTTTTGCATATTTTTTGCATTTGGGGCATAATCTTTTTATTTCTAATGGGTCTATTGGAAGTTCTTTTTTATTTGGGATAATTATATTATTACAATCTTTGCATTCCCATAATGGTATTGGTATTCCAAAATGTCTTTCTCTAGAAATAATCCAATCCCATTCTAATCCATTAATCCAGTTTTCATATCTTTTTCTCATGTATTCTGGATGCCATTTTATTTTATTGCCTTGTTTTATTAGTTGATTTTTTTTATCTAAGATTTTTATAAACCATTGTTCTGTTGTTATGAATTCTATTTCTGTTCCACATTTATCGTGAGTATTTGCAACATGATGAATAGGTTCTATTTTTTCTATCGCTCCTATTATTTTTAAGTCCTCAATTATTTTTTTTCTTGCTTCATTTATTTTTAATCCGTAATATTCTTTTGCATTTTTATTTAAAGTTCCATCTTTTTCTATTAATGGAGTTGGGTTGAATTCAGGATGTCTAGCTAAAAATTCTACATCTTTTTTATCTCCATATGGACACCAATAAACTGCGCCGGTTCCGAAATCCATTTTTGCGAATTCATCAGTTATAATAGGCACCCATTTATTACTTATTGGTATTTTTGCTTTTTTTCCAATGAGCATTTTATATCTTTTATCATCTTTATGAAAGCTGATACAGACACATGCATACAATAATTCTGGTCTTGTAGTTGCATATGTAATAGTAGAATTGTCTTCTAATCTTGCTTTTATAAAAACAAATTGAGAATCTTTTTCTTTATCTTCTAGTTCAGCTTGCGCAATTGGAGTTTGGCATTCTGGACACCATATCGTCGGGAAGCTGGCTTTATATATTAAATTCTTCTTATATAAATCTATAAAATATTCTTGTGAAATTCTTCTAGAATTTTCATTTATCGTTGAATAATAGAGATCATAATCAGCAGAAATTCCTAAATTTTTCCAGTCTTGAATAAATTCAGGAGTTATTTCTTTTAAGGTTTCTAAACATAATTTAATAAAGTCAGCTCTGGACATTTTTTTGCTTTTTACATTTTTTATTTTTTCTATTAATTTTTCTGTTGGGAGACCATTATCGTCAGTTCCAAAGGGATAAAATACATTTTCTTTCATTCTTTTATAACGAGCCACAAAATCTTGTTGAGAATAAGAAAATGCATGACCTATATGCATTTTCCCAGAAACTGTTGGGGGAGGAGTATCAATACTAAATGGTTCTCCTTTTTTTATATCAAATTTGTAAATTTTATTTTTATCCCAGAATTCTAGAATTTTTTTTTCTATTTCTTTGTGATCATAGATATCGCCCATAGAATTTTCAAGATGAGAATATTTAAAAATGCTTGGTTAATCTATATAATATGTCAAATCAACAATTGCAAATGCCTTCAAGTTTTGGAGGGTTAATGAGGTATAATGAAGAATATAAAAGCACTTTTAAATTTAGTCCGACTCAAGTAATTATATTTATTGTTATTGTTATTGTTTTTGTGGCGGTTATGAAAATTTTCTGGCCGGTGAGTGGTTAAAATGTTTCCAGGACTTAATCCAAAAAAGATGGAAGCTATGATGAAACAGATGGGTATAAATCAAGAAGAGATAGATGCAGTTAGAGTTATTATTGAGAAAGAAGATGGTAAAATTATTATAGAAAATCCTAGCGTTATTAAAATAGATATACAAGGTCAAGAAAATTTTCAGGTTTCAGGAGATGTAAAAGAATATGAAGAAGAAAGTGGAAAAGATAAATTTGAAGAAGATGTTAAAATATTAATGGAAAAATGTAATTGTTTGGAAGAAGAAGCTAGAAATGCTCTGGAAAAAGCTGATGGAGATTTAACTGAAGCTATTATGGAATTGAGCTAGAGATTTATTATTTATTATTTATTAATATTTATAATAAAACACTTATACTATGATTTCTTTGATTTTTTATGGATAAATATAAAAATGATTTAATTGAAGCTTCAAGACATTTAAGAATTGCAGATCATATGGCTTATGTTACTTTTCCTTTAATTAATGAGCATAGATTGTTGTTAAAGATATTTGATGAAGTCTATTTATCTATTATCAATTGTATAAACTGTATTCTGAATTATGAATATTTATATAAGAGAATAAGATTATTTCAAAGTTTTAATGAAAATTTTAATTTATTTATAAGAATAAGTAAAAATTATGATTTAAACGAAGAGCAAATTAAAATGATTAAGGATATAATAGAATTAAATAGGAAACATAAAAATAGTGCAATAGAATTTATTAAACAAAAAAAAGTAGTTATAATGTCAGATAATTTAGGAATACAAGTTCTGGATTTAATTACAATTAAAAGATATTTGTTATTGGCTAAAGAATTAATGGTTAAAACTAGAAATAGAATTATTTGAATGGATTTTAATCTTCTTTAGTAATTATTATTATCTCTCTTTTATCAGTTATTAATACAGTATGTTCTGATTGAGATACAATGCCTTTTGATTTTTCTATTAAAGTTGTGTGTAAATGAATTATTCCTTGCTTCTCTAATTCATTTAATGCAAGTCTTGACATGACCCCAAATTTATTTTCTATTTCCGTTGATGAAAATGGAAGTGTTTTATATTTGTTATTTACATATTCTAAAATCTCTCTTGCCTTTTGCGATCTTGGGTTTTTTAATTCTTTTATTTGATATATATTTCCAGATATAGCTGAATAAATTTTTCCTTCGCCGTTTGTAGCGAAAGGTTCAATAGCATAAACTCCAGGTTTTAATCGATTATTATTTCCGTTTGCATAATTTGGAATTGTTATTCCTGCATGAACATTATATTTTTCAAGAGAATGGCCTGAAAGGTTTATTATTGGAGAAAATCCTTTTGACTCAATAGTTTTTTGTATAATTTCTCCTATTTCATTTAATGTAGGATTTTTTTCTAATAAGTTTATAACATTTTTTAGTGCTAATTCTGAAGCTTCTATTAATTTTTTATACTCATTATTTTTAGTTAAATCTATTGATAAAGCGGTGTCTGCAATATATCCATCTACACAAACTCCAAAATCTATTTTTGCTAATCCATGAATTTTTGTTTCTTCATTTTTAGATGGATGATAATGTGCAGCAATTTCATTTATAGAAATTGTTGGGGGAAAAGCAGGAATAGCTCCTTTTTCTTCTATTTTAGAATTAATGATTTTTACTATATCTGTTAAGAACATTTCTTCTTTAACATAAGATTTTATAAATTTTCTTAATTCGGCAGCAATTTTTCCAGCTCGCATGTATTTATTTATTTCTTCTTTGTTCATTTTTTTTATAAGAATCTAAGGTATTTTAATTTAATTGATAGTGAGATTTTAAAACTAGATATATTTTATTTTAATATGTCAGAAATCTGACAAAATCACACATTTAGTGTGTGATGATTCCTGAGCATCCTGACCGACGAAAATCAAAAAGATTTTCGTGGCCACAAAATTCTTTAAGAATTTTGTTGGAAACAAGAGCCTTTACAAAACATATATTTTAAAATATGGTAATCATTGTTTTTTTAATGGTAAAAGAATTCATGAATTTGGAAGAAGTTTTTAGTGGAGATTATAAGAATGATTTAGGAGTTTTAAATGCACTGGATTCTTTTGCTGAGGGATATTCAAAAATTAATGATTTTAATGGAAGAAGATCTCATAATAGAGATGTTTTTTCGTTTCTTAGAGAAGTTTTTTATGAAAAAGGTTCTTGTGATGGAGATAGAATAATAACTTGTTATAAATATTATTTTGATAAAAGAGAAGAAATTTTATCAAGAAAATCTTATCAAGGGGATCTTATCTAATTCTTCTTTCTTTTGGTATAAAATTTGTTATTTTTTCCCCAGTGGATTTTCCACATCCTATAAATTCATTTTTGTTTTTTATTATCTTAAATGATTTATCGGTTTTTATTTCTAAATCTCTTCCTTTTAACCATTCTATCGCTTCATTATCATTTATTTCTAATATATTTTTTATTATCTGGTTTTTTATTAATTGAATTCCATCTATTGTTAATCTTATCCCATCTTCTTGTTCTCTTGCAAAATAAAGCCCTATATTTTCTATTCTTATATTCTTTTCTAAGTAGTTTAGTTCTATTTTAGATAAATTCCCTGAATAGATTCTTATTTTATCTTGTCCAAATTTTAAGAATAAATAAGGTAAATTCTCTATTCCAAATTGAGAATTTAATTTTTCTATTATTCTTTTTTTTTCTGAAGAATTTATTGGCTTCATTTTAATATTATTATAGAATAGTTTATATATTTCCTGTTTATAAGATGGTTTAATTATAATTCATAAATGGATCTTTATTTAGAAATCTAGTGGTATATTCATCTTTTCCATCTGCATGATATAATTCATGATTAGTTGTTTTCTCATATTCTTTAGAACTTCTTTCTCTATCATTTTGTATTATGTTAGTTGAAGGATCAAACATACCATTAATTATCCACCATGGGTTTTGCAATAAATATTGTGAAGTTGGAATAATTATTGCTTGAGTTTTTTTGTCTCTAAATATTCTATTTGTCCATCTTGATTCATGGCTTGAAGGATCTGGGATATACGATTTATTATAAAGACTAGGAATTAATTTCTCATCTAACAAAAATTTCTTGTCTTTAACCATTTTTTTTGAAAGCAGTAATAGCTTAAATATCTTTATTTTCATTTTAAAATGAGAATTTTGTATGGAAAAGTTTTTAAATAAAATTTATTTAGCAAATATGTAAATTTTATATTTTAAATTTATAGGTTAGATATCATGAGTCAAAAAAAAATAAACTGGGATGAATTTAACAGAGGAGTTTTTTTGGTTAATACTCTGGGAGTTATATTTGATCCTGCAAAAAAGAGATTTTTAATTGGAAGGAGAGATAAAGATAAATATGTAGAAAATTTATCTTGGGTTTTTCCTGGTGGAAGACCTAGTTACGATGAAGATTTAGAAAAATCTTTCGAAAAAGTTATTGAGAGGAAAACTGGATTGAAAGTAAAAAGTTTAGGACCTATTTTTGCTAGATTATTTAAAGAAAATAATAGGTTTTTGTTAATATATTATTTATGTGAAGTAGTAGATGGCAAAGAGAAACCGGCTGATGATATAGAAGAATTAAAATGGGTAAAAGCAGATGAATTAGAGAAATATTTTACTACTAGTCTTGATCCAAGGTTAAAAGAATTTATTACTCATTTAAGATAATTATATATTAATGGTTATTTTACAGATTATGTTTATTTAAAAATCAGTTCTATATTGTATTAAGATGAGAGTGTTTGATATTTTCTTAAAGAAAGATATGTTCTATTTTCCTGAATGTATAATCTATTTTAAATTTAGATCTGAGTTTGATTTGTATAAAGAAATTTTTAATAAACTTGGAATAAAATTTAAGATTCTAGATGATTATAGATGCAGTGGTTATGAACTTTGGGAAGCTGGATATGATTTTGATTTTAGAAAATTAGCTAGAAAAAATTTAGATATTTTTAATGAAAATAAAATTAAGAGAATATTTAGTACAGAACCGGGAAGTTATAAAACTTTTATTAAAGATTATCCGGAGATATTACCTGATTGGGATATTGAAGTGATAAATATATGGGATTTAATATTGGAAAAATTAAATAAAAAGAAATCTTTATTTATTCAGAAGAATAAAATTGTAACTTATCATGATTCTTGTTATCTTGGAAGATATTGTAAAGTTTATGAAGCTCCTAGAAATATTCTTAAAATTTTGGGATATGATGTTAAAGAAATGGATAATAATAAAGAGAATAGTTTTTGCTGTGGGAGTTGTGGAGGTTTGGCTAGGACAAATCCTGAACTGGCAAATAAAATAGCTAGAGAAAGAATAACACAGGCTAAAAGAATTGGAGTAAATAAAATGGTAGTTATAGGTTTTGATAATTATAATATTCTAAAGAACAATTCTAAAAATAATGACTTTCAAATTCTTGAGCTTAGTCATATATTAGCAGATGCACTTAATATAAGAAAATTGAGTAATGAGAATAAACTTATTGAAAATATAAATTAAAATGGATAAAAATTATGAATTAATTTGTTATAATGGTGATTGTTCTAAAATAAAAGGTGAAGCTAGTAATGTTTTTTTCCCTGAAACTGTTGCAGAGATTAAAAAACTTGTTCTTGATTTTAAAGATATAGTTCCTAGAGGAATGGGCAGTAATGTAGTTGGAGGATGTGTTCCATATAATTCTGTTGTAATAGATATGAAAAAAATGAATAGAATAGATTTTGATATTAAATCTAAATCGGTATATGTTGGAGCAGGAGTTAGTATAAAAGAATTAAATGAAAAATTGAAGTCTATAGATTATGAATTTCCTATTTTTGGAGAAGGGAGTATTGGAGGAATGATTGCGATGAATGTATGTAGTTTAATGGGAGTTTATGGAAATATTAAAGATTGGATTAGTGAAATAGAGTTTGTAAATGGAAATGCAGAATTTATAAAATCTATAAAAAGTGATTTAAATGAAATTTGTGGTTTAGAAGGAATTACTGGAATAATTGTTGGAGCAAAATTAAAGATTATTCCATATATAAAAAGGAGCGCTTCTATTTTTCAATCTTCAAGTTTAGAGGAAATTTTCTTAACTGCTAAAAAATTGAGAGTTATAAATAGTGTGGCTATGCTTAGATTTTATTCTCCTTATCTTTCTAAATTATTAGGATTTCCAGAGAAGTATCATATTATAGTTGTTTTTAATCATGATAAAGGCAAGATAAAAGGAGAGGAATATAAAAAATTATTTGAAAGAATAAGAAAAGATTATTATATTTTTTATAAAAACGGGTATAGAGAAAGTGAAGATCCTAAATTCTTATTTGAAAAGATTAGAGAGTTTGTATTCTTTTTGAATAGATTAAATATACATTATACTGGAGATTTTATTCAAGGAATAATATATCCTTATTTTGATGATGATTTAAAAAAATTTGAAGTCATTAAAATGATCAAAAGAATGAATGGAGTTCCTGGAAAATATGGAATAGGAATAAAAAGAAAAGATAGAATTGATGATTTACAGAAGAAAATTGTTAAAAGAATTAAATTGAGATATGATCCTTTTTTGAAATTTAATAAAGATAAATATATTGATTATTATGAAATGGAAATTTATAAAGAATCAATAGAAAGAAAAAGAGAAGAAAATCCTGATAAAATGATGGATGAATTTATAGAAGAAATGGAGAAAGAAGAAGTTCTGAAAATGGATAAATTTGATAGCAGAGAAAATATAGAATTAGATAAAGAGATAATTGATAAAATATTGTTTAATAAAGATCCTAAAGAAATTAAGGAGGATAAAGATGGTTAGTGTAGAAGAAGATAATCTGAAAGAGGAAATAAAAGAAGAAATAAAGAATGCTTTGAGAGATGGAATTGATAATGAAGGATGTGCAGTTTTTAGAGTTATGAGAAGAGAGCAATATTCTCCTAAAGGCAAGGCTATTATTTTAGATAATGGGCATTATGAGAAAATTTTGTATGATTGTAATTTATGCGGTGCTTGTGGAAGTAATCTTTGTAAAACATTTCAGAAAGCTAGAAGAGTTTTAGTTTTAAAAGGAAAAGAAGTGGAAGAAAATAAAAAAATATTGGAAAATTTGGAGAAAAGTGGGAATGTGTATGGGGAAATAGATAATTGAATAGAAAAGGAAAATTTAAGCATTTTTATTTTAACTAAAGAGTTTATTTTATTATATTAATTTTCTCTCTAATTTTTTTAACTTGGCTTTCATTTAATTTTCCTAATATTTCTTTAGATTTTGTATAGAAAAATGGAGCTTCACTAATAATAAAATTGGAGTCTGATTTTTGGACAACTCTATCAATATAATACTGGATAATATTTCTGCAATCAAATGCTTTGTTTATAGTTTTTATGTCTTCTTTAGAATATAATTCAGATAAAAACTCTTTCATAAATTTTAATGTACAGGAATGAATCTCACATTTTATCCCAATTTTCATTAGAATCGCATACAGTGAATAATACATAGAATAATAGCAAGCAGAAACTGAGAATCTTAAACTAAAATCTTTTTCTCTATTCATGGTTCCCAATGCATCTTCCGCCATTTTAATGTAACCTTTTGCTAGATTATCGTTTGGTTCAATTAATTTAATTCCATCTTTTTGTTTAAAACACCATTTTATATCAACCATATTAATTCAGTAAATTCTTCCACACCTTTTAATAAGACATGATTTTTAACTATTTCTTTTATTAAGATATCTTCTTTATTGAATTTATTTTTCTCGATTTTAACAACATTTATTTTAATGTTATATAATCTTTCTAAATCTTTAACATTCTCATTCTTTCCAATAACTAATAAATCTAAATCTGATTTTTCATTAGAAGAAAAATTAGCGTAGCTCCCAAATATAACTAAAATCCCACCTATTTTTGATTCAAGCTGATTAAATAAATCTTTAAATTTCTTATATTTCTCAGTTAGTTTTATTTTTTTATTTATTTCTATTATTTTTATTATTTCTTTAATATTTGAGTTTGCTTTATTAAGAAAATAATACTTGTTTTTTCCTTCTATAGAAAATTTTAATATATTTTCTTTTTCAAGTTTATTTAATATGTTAGAAACTGTTTTTTGATTCATCTTTAACTTTCTGGAAATGTATCTGCCATAAATATTTTCATTAATATCTTTTGTAAAGTTTTCTAAGATTTCTAAAGTGTTATTATTAAGTATCATATTACTCATATGAGTAATTAAGTATTTAAATCTTTCTTAATTCAACTGACTAAAAATTTATTAATCAACTTTTTAGCTTTTGAATATTATTTTTATTATACTATAAGTCCTAAATATTCTTTTAGAGCTATCATAAAATTGCTTCTTATTTAGAATGTCACATTATTTTTTAATTGATTCCTTATGCTTTTTTATTTCTTTGCACAATATACCAAGATGAGTTTTATAGATGCTTTAATCATTCAAGAAGAAGCCATTTCCAAACAGGAATTACTTTTATTTTTTTACCTTCAGATTTTATTTCTTCTTCTTGATCTTCAGTTAAAAGAATACCTTCCTTCAATTTATATTCATTCATAACTTCCAGTAATCCATTAATTTCTCTTTTTTCATTATCATCATCTAATTTTTTAGTAACCTGAATTGCCATGGAAACTTTATTTTTCCTTACTATTAAAAAATCACATTCATAATTTTTTCTGAAATAATAAATTTGTTCATTTCTTCTTCTAAGTTCAATATAAACTATATTCTCTAATAACTTCCCAAAATCTTCAGAAAATTTAAAACTGACTGTGTTTAATAACCCATTATCAATGCAATATATCTTTTTTATTGAACCGAGTTGTTTTGCTAATGAATATTCATATTTCAAATTTTGAAAAAACAAATAAGCATCTTCAAAATAAGCTAAATATTCAATCACAGTATTCTTGCTTATTTTAAATCCAATGGAGTTTAATTTATTTGCAAGTTTATTATAAGACATTTCTTTTGAAACTGATTCAAATAACAAATTAGCAAGTGCTTTTAACTTATTTACATCTTCTATTTTGTATCTTTCAATTATATCTTTGAATATCATTGAATCATAATAATTTTGCAAAATATTTTCTTTTAACATATCTTGATAAATTATTGTAGGATAACCTCCATTTAAAATAAATAAAGAAAATAATTTTTTAATCTCAGTCTTAGCTTTACTATAAGAAATATTTTTTAAATCATACTTCACATTTTTCCAGTCAAGGATTTCTTTAAAACTTAAAGGAAAAATTTCATAGTTTAAAACTCTGCCTCTTAACTTGGTTGATATCTCTTTACTTAACAATTTTGAACTAGAACCGGTTAATATAATATGAATATTTTTTCTTGTATCATTAATCGTCCTCGCCCAGGAATCCCAATTTTTCACCGTTTGAATTTCATCAAAAAATAAATATATCTTTTGTTTTTTATCTATTTGAGATAATTCAAAAAATGTTTCAAGCAGTTTTTCTAAATCATTTGCTTCTGCCCCTAAAAGCTTGTTATCTTCAAAATTAATATAAAGAATATTTTCCTTTGATTTTCCTTCACTAAATAATTTATTTATTAACTGAAAGCAAAAATAAGTTTTTCCGGCTCTTCTAGGACCGGTAATTGTTATAATAAAGTCTGTATTTACATCTACTTTAACCTTTCTTTCAAGAGCCTCTGGAGTATCAAATTCCTTCCAAAATGTTATTATTTGCTTGTAATCCATATTATCTATTGAACAAATACGACTTAATTTGTATTTTAGATAGAACAAATTAGTATATAAATGTTTCTAGGTTAAATATAGTAATTTAATTTTAATATTTTTTTCAGCTTCATTTATTCTTTTTTTATCTAACATTTTTTATTAGCATATAGTAATTTTCTATACCAAATAAAATTATATTATTATTAAATGCTTCATTACCAACATTAAATTCAGTTGTTTTTAACATAGATAGAAATTCTTCAGAAGTGAGATCAGTTAAGTGAATCTTAAGAGGAATCAATGATATTTTATTTTTTATTGTTAAAATAAATTCATTTAATTCTCCTAATATTTCTTTAATTTACTCTTTTGATAACATACAAGACTAACAAAAT
>ERZ1292623.3427-Hain-H51-01um-R1-3427-length-13518-cov-7_pt1 | contig 13518 bp, 14 predicted proteins | sample MGYA00564398_ERZ1292623 | MGnify/ENA primary metagenome ERZ1292623 (study PRJEB36523, sample SAMEA6512633) | groundwater metagenome | collected 2019-01-07 | study: AquaDiva: Metagenomics assemblies of 32 groundwater samples
GTGCAGTTTATGAAAGAAAAGGAAAACCAACAACATTGTTTTTAGGAGATTTAGAAGAAAGAACTATTGTTGATAAGACGGTAGAAGAATTATCTAAGAAGGTTTTGGAGCAGAGAAGATGGTTTGCTTGGCCTCTTAGAAAATTAGTAGAAGAGAATGACAAGAATTATGGGATTAGCAGAGGTTTCTCATTTGCAGTGATGGTTCCTTCTGTACTTCTGGTGGATGGGGTGGTATCAATTATGAGTGGAAATAATTACCAAGGAATGTTTAATTATTTTAAGTCTTTCGAGTTTAGTCCTCTTGTTTCAGGAATGATCATGATGGGAAGTTTTGCTGGTCTGCTAGCACCATCCGTGATATTAGGGCGTTTCGGCGAGAAGATTGGCTCTCTTGCTGATGCTAAGAGAGTAAAAAACCTACCACAACAGGCTTTATCTTTCTTATATGGACAAGAAGCTGAAAGATTTGTATTTGATGAAAATGTAACATCACAGGACGAATTAAGAAAAACTGAACTTTATGAGAGATTAAGTGGCTCCGGAGTTAATGTTTCTAAACCTTGTTTTGCCGAGGTATATTATATGATGCAGACAGTCAACAGGGATAACATTGGCACTTTAAATGAGTATCTTAAGCAGAATAAAGTAGAATCCGTTCCTCTAGAAAAAGTTGTTAATGTGTTTTCCTCTTAAAGAATTTCTTCCATATAAAAAATACTATCAACACTAATACAACTAAATCCAGTACTAAATGAAAGATTATCCCTCCCTCTCGTTTTTACACAAAAATCCAATAATAGGGGTAGGCCCGGTGGTTGATAACAAGTAGACACCATTTTAACATCTCATTATTTATGCAAATACCTCTTAATATTAAACATCTTGCTGCTGATATTATAGATTGCAGCAATTATCACAGCAAACACAGCGATGTGAATCAAAAGTATTTGTATCTGAGGCAAAGATTCCTTCAGCCCGGATTCAAAAATGATAATGTTCCTTAAGATCGTGTCAGAGACTACAAACATGTTAAAGTCAACAATTCTCTGGATTGAGCTGGAAAGTGCTTCCAATGGGATAATTGTATTTGAGAAAAATAATAATATCGTTCCTAAAGATATAGCGCCTATTGTCGACGTCTCTTCTGAATTAAAGATATAGCCAACAATCATTCCAAGCAGGATAAACGAGCTTGTGATAACTAAGATTGCAACTCCCATCTCCAATAATGTTCCTGAAAGCTCGGGCTGGATAAAAAGCATAACAGCCAGCACTATTGCAAGCTGCATTACAATTATAAATATGTTCGTCAAATAAGTTGCTACAATGAACAAGGCAGCTTTAGTCGGGCTGATATAATTCCTGAAATACGCCTTCGAAACTTTTTCTCTTATAACCGTAATGCTAGATAGTAGAAGAGAGACAAACATAACCACCATCATAATTAAAGTAGGAAACAAATAATTCACATGAGTTTTTTCTGCAGTAACAGTATTAACTGAAGTTTTTATCGGGCTTACTAGAGTTTCAACGTCTTTGACTTTTATTGCCTCGACGTTAGATACTATTCTATTGGCAGTCCTCTCCAATTCAACTAATCTGGATGATTCAGATATTGCACTTTCTTTTATTTGAGGAACTATTTCAGAAACTAATTTACTGGCTCCAGATAAAGTATCCAACTGCTCTTTCAATAATTTCGTTAAATCCTCTATCTCGCTTACAGTCCTAGTATCAGTTACCTGGGCCGCCGCTAATTGCACTTTCAAATCCTTTGTCTTGTTTAAAATCTCACCAGGGACAGTGCCAGTCAATGAGAGGTCAATTCCAGCCAATTCTGTTTCAATGCGCTGGATGTTTGAAGTAAATAATTCATTGCTGGTTTTTAATCCAGTAAGTATCCCAGCATCTTCCTTGATTTTATTTTTTGAGGATTCCAGCTCATCGACAATTACAGTTGTTAAGGACTCACTGATCTCTTTCGAGCTTTCTCCAACGCGATTTAATATTGCTCCCTTGACAGCATACACTAAATTCAAGCGGGATTGATCGACATAAATAGCAATTGTATTTTCAACAGCGTCGGATATCTGCAAATCGGCAGGTACAATTATGCAAAGATGATATGCCCCAGTCTTAACCCCCTGAATGCACTCATCTTCTGATTTTGTTTTTAATACTTTATACTGATCCTGCTCTAGTTTTTGTAAAATAGAATCAGAAAGCTCATTATAGCTTGAAGAATAGGAGCCTACTTTTATATCATAGAAGGCAGATGTATTAAATGCTGTCCCGACAAGCAAGATCAACAGCAGCGGACCGAATAGTATAATCAACGCTGAGCTTTTCGATCTTATCAGGATCTTAAAATTCTTCTTAATGACCTCTAGGAGCTTCACCACTTTTCTTCACCAAACTTTCAAATATTTCTGTTAACGAAGGTTTTCTAACATCAATCTGCACAATTTTATCGTCGAGTCTTCTTATCGCATGCAATATCCTCTTTAATGTTTCCTCTGAATCAGCAGTTCTGATAGTAAGCCTATTTCCAGAGCTTTCAATTTTTTTAACATTTCTTGATTTTATCATCTTAACAAGTCTAGGATATTGTCTCTTTAGTGTTATCAGATTAATCTCATCATCTTTTGAAAAACTTTTCCTCAATTCCTCAGGAGTTCCGCATTTTAATAATCTACCATTATGCAAAATAGCAATCACGTCGCAAAGCTGCTCTGCCTCATGCAATAAATGCGAAGTCATGACAACGGTAGTGTTATCCTGATTTATCCTTTTAATCAACGCAAGAACATCTTTTCTTAATATAGGATCCAAATCCTCCGTGGGCTCATCCAATATTAAAATCCTAGGATTATGAATTAAAGCACATGCAATATCGAGCCTTCGCTGCATCCCGCCTGATAAATTTTCAGCAAGCTCATCTCCAGAATCCTCAAGATGCACAAATCTTATTACCTTTTCCCTGTTCGACATCAAAGTTGATCTAGGAACATTAGATAGTGTCCCGAAATATTCCAAATTTTCTCTCACAGTTAATTTTGGATATACACAATTTTCCTGCGTTGCAAATCCGACAATCTGCCTGATAAATTTGCTGTATTTTTTCAAATCCCTGGTCTCATAAGAGATCTCTCCAGAATCAGCATCCCAAAAACCAATCATAGTTTTCAACAGCGTTGTTTTTCCGCATCCACTCGGTCCGATAATACCAAATATTTTCTTAGAAGGGATTTCCAGACTGATATTTTTCAAGACTTCATGCTTTCCAAAGCTTTTAGAAAGATTTTTTACTTCTATTTGGTTAGACATACCCTAATAATAAGTTGGAAATATATAAACGTATCGATTAATTTTTATACTATCAAGCATTTTAAGAAATAATGAAGCATACAACCACAATCACAGCAGTACTAATCATCCTTTTTCTATTAACACAGGTTATAGGATTAAAAACAATCAGCAATTATATCGTCGTCAAAGACGTAGTTAAAAAAGAAACCGTCATCGAAGATGGAAAAGAAGTTGTAAAAGAAATTACCGTACAAGAAGAATCATTTGAAGAGCTGCCCTATGGACTTGAACGGCCGCAGGTAAAAGAAAAAACAGGCTATTTGCAGATCGCTCTTGCAATGCTGATGGCTACAATACTTGCATTGATCCTGCTAAAATACCGGGCTTTAAGATTATGGAAATTATGGTTTTTCCTGAGTGTTTTTTTCACATTGCTAATTGCATTCAACGCTTTTATCAGCCAGACTTTTGCTTTAATCCTAGCATTGGTTTTCGCATCATTCAAGACTTTTAAAAATAATGTAGTGATACATAACTTTTCAGAATTATTTATTTATGGGGGGTTAGCAGTTATATTTGTCCCGGTTGTAAATTTAGTTTCAATAATAGTCATTTTATTTTTAATCTCAATATACGATTTCATAGCAGTCTGGAAAACAAAACATATGATCAAGCTTGCAAAGTTTCAGGCAAAAATAAAGTTATTCGCAGGATTATTTATCCCCTACGGAAATAAATCAGCAATCCTTGGAGGAGGAGATATGGGATTCCCACTTCTTTTCGCAGGAGTGCTTTTCAAAACCTATGGATGGAATGCAATAATAACAGTAATAACATCAGCAATCGCCTTAACATATCTCTTAATAAAAAGTGAAAATAATAAATATTATCCTGCAATGCCCTTCTTGACTGTCGGATGCTTGCTGGGATTTATAATAATTAAGGTCATGTTTTCTTAATCCATTCTTTATTTTTTCTTCAAAATCATAAAACTTATAAACTAAACGAAAAGTTCAGAAGATAAAAATGGCTGATGAAATAACTAGAAAAGTTTTGGAATTAATGAGAAGACCGGAAAGAATTAGAAACGTTGGAGTCGCTGCCCATATTGACCATGGGAAATGCATAGGTAAGAATTCAAGAATTTATCAAACAGATGGAACCCTGATAACTGCGGAAAGATTATTTAAAAAGGCGGAAAAAAAAGGAAAGAAGTTTGAAGAAACAAGGGAACATATAATCTACGATTTAACAAAACAGAAATTTAATACCTTCTCACTAAATAAAGAAACTGGAGAATTGGAAAAAAAGCAAATACAGATGGCTTGGAAGTTGACTGGTGGAAAAACAATAAAAATAACTTTAAGGAATAGATTTGAAATAACAACAACACAGGAACATAAATATATAGTCCTAGAAAATAATAATTTTAAAGATAAAGAAGCTAAAGATTTAAAGATAGGAGATAGAATTATATGTTCAAGAAGATTATCGGTAAGCAACAGATTAAGTCTTAAAAAAGAGATTCTAAAAAGGTTATCAAATAAAAACTTTTATTTAAGATTAAACCAAGAATATGGGAAAAAACTCAAAGAACTTGTTTTGAAACATGGAATTAAGAATATACCGACAGGTCTAAAATCAAAGTCACTTTATCATGGATCTTGGCAAAACAGATACCAAATAAAAGACCTATTTAGCTTAATAAAAATATTTAAGCTGGATATAGAAAAAGTTTATGATAATATAGAATCCATGACATATAGAACAGGAAAACAAAGAGGAAAAAGTTCAAATTCCATGTCTCTACCAAAAAATTTTGCGGATTTCTATTATCTTGCAGGATTATTTGTAGGGGATGGACATAACAAGAAATTTATTGTAGGCAAAAAAGAACTAGGCGACAAATTGATAAAAATATGCAATGATTTGGATATTTCCTTGACATTCAGAGAATATGATAGAGTTCCCGAAATAGTCACAAACATCACATTGGCAGAAGTATTAAACTCTATTTTTGATTATCCATTAAAAAACAAGTCAAAAAATGTGAGAATTTCAGAGTTTCTTTTTAAGTCTGATGATAAATATATTGCTAAATTTATAAGGGGATATTTTGATGCAGATGGAGGGATAGAGAAAGCAAGAAGAGCAATAACTTTATCCTCAGCAAGTAATCATATGATAGATGACCTGCATTTGTTTCTGTTAAGATTTGGATGTATTTCTATAAAAGAAAAAGACAACACATTGACAATAAGCGGGCAATCAGCAATAAATTTTGCAAAAGAAATCGGATTTGGGCTTAAATATAAAGAAGAAAAAATGAAGGTTCTGGTTGAGGGAATAAATTATAGCCATGTTACAGATACTATCCAAGTAGGAAATCAGTCAATGGCTGTCAAAAGGTTAGTTAATAGTAAAATAAACAATGAAGAATTAGCATTTATAGAGGTTAAGAAAATAGAAGAGACATATGAAGACACGGTTTATGATTTTACAATAAAAGATAATCATAATTTTGTCGCTGAAGGCATGATCATTCATAATACTACGTTCTCTGATAACTTGCTTGCTGGTGCAGGGATGATTTCTGAAGAGCTAGCCGGGCAGCAATTAGTTCTAGACTTTCATGAGGATGAACAGGCTAGAGGAATTACCATCGACGCTGCAAACGTTAATATGGTTCACGAAAGAGACGGTGAAGATTTCTTAATTAATCTAATAGACACTCCGGGGCATGTTGATTTCGGCGGAGATGTGACAAGAGCTATGCGTGCTGTCGACGGTGCAATCGTTTTAGTCGATGCTGTAGAAGGGATTATGCCGCAAACAGAAACAGTTTTCAGGCAGGCTCTAAGAGAGAGAGTTAAGCCAGTTTTATTCATTAATAAAGTTGACAGGCTGATCAGAGAATTAAAATTGACTCCGGAGCAAATGCAGCAAAAGTTTGTTACAGTCATTGAAAACATAAACAAATTAATCTACTCACTAGCCCCTGAAGAATTTAAAGATAAATGGCAGGTAAGTGTCCAGGATGGCAGTGTTTCTTTCGGAAGTGCAATCCACAAATGGGCTCTAAGTTTTCCATACATGAAACGTATCAAGCTGACTTTTAAAGACGTCATCGACGCATATATGGAAGATAAGCACAGCGAGCTTGCAAAAAAAGCGCCATTGCATAAAGTAGTCCTAAACATGGTTATCGAACATCATCCAAATCCAGTACAAGCCCAAAGATATAGAGTTCCCAGAATATGGCACGGAGAAGCTGAAAGCGAAGTAGGAAAAAGCCTGTTAAGTTGCGATTCTAATGGAGAATTGGCTTTCGTCGTAACAAAAATCGTCGTCGACAAGCATGCAGGAGAGATTGCAGCAGGAAGATTATTCTCAGGAACAATAAAGCAAGGTCAGGAAATTTATTTGAATGGTGCAAAAAAAAGTGTAAGAGTCCAACAATTAAATATTTATCGAGGAGCAGGAAGAGTACAAATCGATGAAGCTGTTGCAGGAAACATAATAGGTATTGTAGGATTAAGAGATACGTTCGCAGGAGAAACAATTTCAAGCAATCCAATTGAGCCATTTGAAGCAATAAAACATATTTTCGAGCCAGTTGTTACAAAAGCAATTGAAGCTAAACGACCCAGTGACTTGCCTAAATTAATTGAAGTGCTCAGGCAGGTAAACAAGGAAGATCCGACGATAATCATCGAAATCAACGAAGAAACAGGAGAGCATTTGATGCGGGGAATGGGAGAACTGCACTTAGAAGTAATTGAAAACAGGATTAAAAGCGAGAAAGGGGTGGAAGTTACAACCTCGCCTCCGTTAGTTGTTTATAGGGAAACCATTAATAAAAAAAGTGCAGAAGCCGAGGGAAAAACTCCAAACAAGCACAATTTATTTTTCTTCATAGTTGAGCCTCTGCCGGATAAAATTTATGATGCGATAAAAAAAGGAGAATTGCCGGAAGGAAGGATAAAGAAGAAAGACCAGGAGTTCTGGAAAATGCTTATCTCCCTTGGAGTAGATGCAAAAGAAGCAAGAAATGTTTTTGAAATCTACAAGGGGAATATGCTAATTGATAATACAAAAGGCATAGTCCAAATTAATGAAGTCATTGATTTAATTGCAGATGGTTTTGAGCAAGTTATGAATGCAGGCCAATTAGCAAGAGAACCATGCGATAAAATCTTAGTTAGGATAACAGATATGAAACTGCATGAAGATACAATCCATAGAGGACCAGCTCAAGTTTATCCTGCCGTAAGAGAGGGTATAAGGGCAGCAATGGCAGGAGCAGATACAGTTATGCTAGAACCATTGCAAACATTACAAATCGACTCACCAGAGCAAAATCTGGGAGAGATAAGCAGATTAATCCAGAATAAAAGAGGGCAATTATTGGAGGTTAATTCAGAATCAGGAATGATTAGTGTTAAGTGTAAGCTTCCTGTTGCAGAGATGTTCGGTTTTACTTCAGATTTAAGAAGCGCCACAGGCGGAAGGGGAAGCCATTTCTTGGTAGACCAAGGATTTGAAAGACTGCCAAGAGAATTACAAGAAAAAATAATCAAGAAGATAAGGCAGAGAAAAGGTATCAGCATAGAAGAGTAAAATAAAGATTAATCTTCAGAAAAAATCTCTTCATGAAAAAGTCTATTCTCCAAGTTTCTTTCTCTCAACTCAAACCTAATTATTCCTGAAACAACGTAAGCAGCATAAGTCCAAAAAGCAGCAAGGGATGCATAAATTCCGGATTCAAACGGGTTCTCCATCACGTACTCAAGAGCTTCATTTATCATTATCCAAAGCAGGTAAAAAAAGATTTATAAATATTTCGAATCAAATTTTATTTTTCCTAAAAAGAAAGTGTGAAAAACAAAGTTTTAAAAATAGTAAAAGTATATTTTTGAAGATATTGGAAAGAAATATGATAGAAGTTTGCGCAGTGGGCGGTTACAGCGAAGTCGGAAAGAACATGACTGCTGTTAAGATTGATGATGAAGTCCTAATTTTCGATATGGGTGTTTTTCTGCCCGCTATAATAAATTATGAAGAAGAAGGTAACGATAGGAATAATCTAGATAGAGAGGGAATGATACATCTAGGTGCTGTCCCGGATGATTCTTGCATAGATGATTGGAAAGATAAAGTCAAAGGAATTCTTGTAGGCCATTGCCACCTAGACCATATAGCAGCCATTCCTTATTTAGCAGAGAGGTACAAAGCGCCAATATACGGAAGCCCGTTTACTATTGAAGTTATAAGGCAGATGTTAAATGACGAGGACAAAAATATAAAAAACCCTTTAAAAGCAGTCAATATAAATTCAAAAGTTAACATCTCAAAAAAGATTACTGCAGAGTTCATTAATATAACTCACAGCACTTTACAGACAACTATAATTGCCGTCCACTGCAAGTATGGAACATTAATCTATGCAAATGATTTCAAGTTCGATAACCATCCGGTTCTAGGAACAAAGCCAAACATTAAGAGGCTGAGAGAGCTTGGAAATGGGAACGTTATCTTGCTTATTTTAGATTCTTTATATGCTAACATAGAGATGAAAACCCCAAGCGAGAAAGTAGCAAGAGAGTTGCTTAGAGATGTAATGCTAGATACAGAATGTAAGGATAGCTTGATCATTGCAACTACATTTGCATCCCACATCCCGAGGATAAAAAGCGTCATGGATTTTGCAGCAGTAATGAGAAGAAAAGTTGTTATCTTCGGAAGAAGCATGATGAAGTACATCGCGTCTGCAGAAAAATGCAAGCTGATTGACTTCAGCAAAAAAGCAGAGATAATCCCATATGCAAGGCATATAACCAGAAAGCTAAAAGACATTGAAAAGAACAGGAAAAAATACGTTTTAATTGTTACAGGCAATCAGGGAGAGCCAGACTCTGTTCTGAGCAAGATGCTTGATGGAAGGCTGCCGTTTAGATTTGAGCCTGCAGATCATGTAATCTTTTCTACAAAAGTTATTCCAGATCCAATAAATTTGGCAAATAGAAAAAAAATGGAAGAAAAATTAAGAGAAAGGAGAGTAAGAATATTCACAAACATCCATGTAAGCGGACATGCATCAAGAGAAGACCATCGGGATACTTTAAAGATTCTAAAGCCAAAGTATGTAATGCCTGCACACGACGGGAGAAAAAAGCAATTGTTCATGAAAGAGCTCGCAATGGAAGAAGGCTGGAAAGAAGATAAAGTTTTGTTAATGGATGATGGAAAAAAAGTAAGCTTAGAGATTTAATCTTTTCTTGTGCACTGCCAAATACCTTTTCATAAAATAATTTACAAAACCTTGCTCACCTTTGTTTAATGCTCTATAATAAGATTTTCTTTTTTTATATTCTATAATCAGCATAGGATATTGACCCTGCCATAAGATAAGATTCATTAACAATCTTCCAATTCTTCCGTTACCATCGCCAAAAGGATGGGTCTTTTCAAATCTATAATGAGAAATTGCTGCTAATTCAACAGGATTAATATTACTTGAATTAACAAATCTGACAAGTTGTTTCATCAGTTTTTTAACATCCTGCCAGTCTGGCGCCCGATAATTTCCAATCCTAACAAGATAATCACGATATCTTCCTGCTATATCTTGTTTTGTTTCCCCAAATATTTTTTTGTGCCAATCTAGCATTAATCTATTTGAAACATTTTCTTTTTTCTTTAGCATCTCTAAAAAAACCTTAGCATGAAATTCTGCTTCTTTAACATCCCTTAGTGGTTTGTTAGGAGCCATTTTATCCTCAATGATTTCTCTAACTTCCTCTAGAGTTATCATTGACCCCTCTATTGCATTAGTATTATAAGTAAATGCTATTGCTATCTCTTCAAGCTCTCTTTCCTTTACTGAATCAGGGAACTTCTCCCACTCTTTTCGGAATTCATTTTTTATTTTTTCAAGTTTTTTATGCAATTCTATTTTTCCCTCTTTTAGCATCTCTTCTTTAATATCTTCGATGTTTTCCGGTATTGTTTTCCCCAAGTATCTTTCTTTTGTAACTATCTTTTTTCCTTTTCTATAAGAATGTTTTAGATAACAGTATCCTTTTTTCTCAATAATTTTCATATTAATTCATCACCCTACATTGTATTTAAATATTGCGTTTTTGTAAATTTTGTAGGGGGAAATAATTTTATCGATGTAAAAATTAAAACAAAGAAATTTAGGTATCTACAAAACGGTGTAAAAATTTAATATTGCAAGGTACATACAGTGTATTGTAACATAAGGGGGACTTATAAAACAATACGTTTTTAAAGAAGATTTCACTTATTAAGGTTATGAATAAAAAACAATGGTATGTATTAGCATTTATCTTTCTTATATTATTCTTACTTCTGGCTTGGACTGCTAATTTTTACGATGATGCTCAGTGGAACTTTGGTGATTTAGCAATAAAAACAGGTTCAGACTCTTCGATTTGGTCTATGGATACTATGATGATAAATGATAATATTTATCGTATGGGTTCTTATTTTGCTTTTGCTTTAGCATTGGGATTTTATATTTGTGGTTTATTAGAGCCTCCACTTAAAAAAACCTAAGTTTAATAACTCTAATAATTTGTTCTTACCTAATTTCATGTATTGTAAAGTTAAAGTAAAGAGACATAAAGGATATAAACATCAAAAATATTAGTTTATTATGAAATACAAATGTAAAAAATGTGGAAGCACAGAAGTAGATAGTTTAGAATTGAAGAAGTTTGGTGCAGAAGTAAATATTCGTAAAGATGGGAAAGAAGGAGCTTTTGAATCAAAAACAGAACCTGTAGGTAAAATCTTAGCTTGTAAAAAATGCGGTTTTGATGGTCAGCGTTCTGATTTCGATAGAATTTGATTACTTAACTTAATCAGCTCCAACAACTTATTCTTGCCTAATTGTAAATTAGTAGCCAATTCATAAGGATATTTATTTATTGCTTGATGTTTTCGTAAAAAATTATAGTAGATTTCATAGCCTTTCATAATTGCCTTGGCACTTTGTAAACTTCCAAATCCTCTCATGACTTTTATTCTTTCTCTTATTGAATTATGCAGTCTTTCTATCTTGTGGTTAAATCCTCTTTCTTTAGCGATAACGATATTATGGATTACCTTGCTCTTTGTTTTGCTTGTAGAATTATATGGAGATTGTAAACCAAATGTTTTCCTTAAAACTCTTGGATAACCCTGCAATCCATCAGTTGTTATTATTGTTACTTGCTCTCCTGTTTTTCTTTTTGCATTTGCCAAGACATTAGTAAGGTTTTGAATAGTTCTGCTTCTCATAAAATCAGAGCTAACCATATATCTTGTTTTGGTGTCCATGACATCTACAAACCAGCATTGCTTACCTTTTACTCTATCTTCCATTTCATCACTCATTAATTCATGTCCAACTTTAAGATTTAAAGTATCTGTGAATTTTCCTATCTGTGTCATGTATTTTTGAATCCATCTTAATATGGACATATGAGAAGCATTATGATTATAGAATATTCCTAAATGCTCTTGTGATTTTCTTAGTGACATTCCAGAGAAATACATATGCATGGCTTGAGTTATTTTTTGAGGATTATTACGCATTCTTATGAATCCTTCATTTTCTACAAACCTTTTCTTACAATCCTGACAATAATATCTTTGAATCTTGCCTCTGTTTTCGGTCTTTCTAAATCCTCGCTTAATTGTCTTGATTCCTTTACAATTCGGACAAGATATTTTTTGTTTTTTCATACATATTAGGTACCTACTATACTATATAAACATATCGGTACCTAAAGCATTAGAACGCATTAGTAACTTTTAAATACCTTAACATTTTTATATAAGATATATGGATGAAAAAGGGTCTATAGAAAAAAGATTTAGAAAAATATATGCTTCCTTACCTATTAATGTTAGAACCGAAATAATTGTAGTAATTGATAAAAAACCTATTAGTTGGAATCTTGCTTTTGAAGAAATAGAAAGCGAAACAGATTTAAGTAAGAAAATACTTAAAATATTAAAAGAAATGGAGATTATTTAAAATGCCCTACTCTGAAGATATTAAAGAACTTGTAATTCAAAGGATTAAGGTAATGCCTTCTGATATAAAGCTATGTTTTGGTGGAGATGAGATGATATTATCTCAAAAAGACATGATTGAATTAATTAAATCTAATGATGAAATTGGAGAGGAGATAATAGAAATGCATTTAGATTATCTTAGGTCAATCAAAACTACGGTGATATAGTTTGGTATTTATAACCAGTTATGAAAAAGATTATGTAACGAGCAATCTTCATCTATGGGCTACAGAAATTTATAATTTTGCAAAAGATAATGGTGTAAGTGCTGTACATTTTCATGATAAGCATAAATCAAAAGCAACAAAAGATAATGTGGAAAAATATCTTTCTAAAAAAAATCCTAAATTTGTTTTTATAAGTGGACATGGGGATGAAGAAAAAGTATGTGGGCATAAAGATGAACCAATCTTTATTTTTAATCATAATGAACACTTCCTAAAAAATAAAATAGTTTATATTGTAGCATGTGGTAGTGGAGAAAAATTAGGGTATTCAATCGTAGATAATGGAAAAGCAAAAGCATTTATAGGATATAAAAAAAGATTTTGTATGCCTTATAATGAAGGTAGAGAGTGTACTCCTTTAAAAAATGATTTAGTCACTGCAATTAAAGAAACATCTAATGCAATACCAGAGTCTATAATTAAAGGTAAAACGGTAAATGAATCAATTAATTCTGCCAGGATTAAAGGATTTAAATGGAGAAAAGATTTTCAGAGAAGAGACCCTATTGACAAAGCAGAAACAATATTATGGGTACTTCATTATAATATCAGTTGTCTTTTTCCTTATGGCGATTTAAACGCCTCAAGATGATTATTTTTTAGTCTAATTTCTCCTTTTTTTACTTTAACAAATAATTCTTGTCCTTCTTTAAAACCTGCTTCTTTAATATCTTTTGGTGAAATAACAACTACATATTTAGGGTATTCTTTATCACCAACTTTTCTTGATAATTGCTTTTGTAACCTTGTCATAGAGGTGATTAGGTACCGCTTATATTTATAGTTTTTGGTTTTTAATTTATTTAGAAAAAGCCCCTTTAATGTTACAATACATACAGATAGTTTTAAATACCATTATTTCTAATTATTCTTTACCATGAACAGAGTTG
>ERZ1292623.3428-Hain-H51-01um-R1-3428-length-13518-cov-5_pt1 | contig 13518 bp, 10 predicted proteins | sample MGYA00564398_ERZ1292623 | MGnify/ENA primary metagenome ERZ1292623 (study PRJEB36523, sample SAMEA6512633) | groundwater metagenome | collected 2019-01-07 | study: AquaDiva: Metagenomics assemblies of 32 groundwater samples
AACAGCAAATGCAGCAATAGCTGCATTAAGAACAAGCAACGCCACAGTCAATTCAAGATTCACTTCATCTAACACGAGCGTTACAAATGCAAAACTAAACAAAACAGGCGGATTTATCCAGGGTCAGTTAAATCTTTCAAATAAATATAACTTTACCGGAGTAAACTGCATCTGGTTTAAATCAGGCGGAAAAATATGTACGGGAAGCTAAAATGATGCAAATGATGTTAAAAAAAAAATTGATTTATGGACTTATCATCTTAATTTCAGTTGCATCTGTTTTTGCATCGTGGCCATTTAGAATTACAGGATTCGTTGCGTTTGACACATTATCAAATGAAACTGGCATGAACATATCTGTTACTAAGGATAGTCAAGCTAGTACTATTCCTAGCAACGATGTTCAATCATCCAACGAGGCCGACATTCCCCAAGAAGAAGTCCCTTATGAAAAATCCATTGTGAAATTTAAAAATAACCATGTTTCCAAGATTGAATTTGATTCTGTTAAAAAAGACACAATTTCAAAATTAAAAATGAAAGATATTAAAGAATTGAAAGATAAAAGAATAAAATCCGTTAAAACTTTTGCCATAGATCCAACTGCTGTTAATTTTACAACAGCAACAGTTACAGTTCCTAATGCAGTTGGAAACAAACTCATGAAATGCAAGGACTGGGATTATACGGCCGAAGTTTGTAATGGAGAATGGAGCGAACTGAAATCTATTACTCCCGGAAAAGAATATACAGTTGAACTAACTCCCGAAGATCCTGCTTTTGCCGAAATAATTGAAATAACAAAAGCATCACATTTGGATTCAAATAGACAGTTTATTTCAGATATTTATCCTCAAGTTTCTCAACAAGATGATGTTTGGTCAGAAACAATCCCGAACAAAGATTATGTAAGAGTAACGTTTGAAAAAGAATTGACTTCTTCCAATGATATTACCATTTATCCGCGAATTGTTTCAGGAAAACCTAAAATTGAGATTTATGAAACAGATGGAAGTACTCTGGTTGCAGAATTTACATCTTTGAATGAAAATGAATACAATAAAGTTTATTTAACAAATTTAATTGGAGAACAAGATACATTTGATTTAAGAATTTCAGGAGGAAGTGTTGAATTCGACTATATCCTCGACCCATCCCCCGGTTTGTCACAAGGCGGAACAGTTGGTTTCTTTTCGGAAGGATTTGAATCTGGAACGTTTACAACTAACAGATGGACGAATACCTCAACAGTCGCAGTAACATACAGATGGACTGCTTCTACAACTACTCCTTTGACAGGCACATATAGTGCTAGATCTCCAACTACAAACCCAATGAAATCAACCATGATTCTTAACTTAAGTACTGTCGGTTGGAAAAATATAACACTCTCTTGGAAATGGAGTACAAGCGCCAGCGCTTTAACTATTAATGCCAGCTATTGGAAAGCTTCAACTTCGTCATGGGTCCTCATGAGAACTTTGCCAGCATCAAAAGTAGAAACTACATTCGTATTTAATAAAACAGCAGTTTCAGTTGAAAATGTAACTGCTCCTTATTTTAGAATAATGTTCACCTGTGTAGCTACAGGTACATCAAATAGAGTTTGTTATGTTGATGATGTTAATGTAACAGGAAATATACCATACTTGCCTGCTATAAAACTTCAAACTAACAGAACAACAGCCACAACTGCAGTAATCAACTGGACAACGAATATGCCTTCAAATGCTACAATAAGGTGGGGAACAACCGCATCGGTTGCAGGTATGACTGGCAAAAAAGATGTAAACTTTACAACTCTAGGTCACAATATAACAATTTCTGGTCTTTCTGGCGGAACAAAATATTTTTACAACATAACTTCGAGCTATTATAGTAACAGACAAGTGAATGGAACATACAAATTATTAACAACAGCAATGACAGTTTCAGCAATAACTGCCCTAAATAAATCAAACATACGGCAGAGTACAATAAAAATTAATTGGACAACTGACCAAAATTCAAATACCACGATTAAATATGGAACAACAGCAAGTGTTTCCGGATTAAGTAATTTAAGAGCAGTACAAAACTCAGTAACCGCTCACAATATGACCTTATTTAATCTAAAAGCAGGGACACAATATTTTTACAACTTAACCTCGTGTAATTCAGTTGGATGTAAAACCAATAACACTCCTTCATATTCATTTACAACAAGGAGCAATGTTACAATTTCAACAAAAGTACAGCACAGTACAACAAACCAAACTACATCAATTAACTGGACTACAAATGTTGCTTCAAATACGACTGTAAGATACGGAACAGCTGTAAGTTTAGGAACTAAAAGACATATCGAAAACTCGGTTACTGCACACAATGTCACGTTAAGAGTAATGACTCCGGGTATAAAATATTTTTACAACATTTCCTCATGTTATTTAGACAGTTGTAAATCAAATAATTCATACTCGTTTGCTTTCAAGAACAATACGAAGATATCTGCTTCAACAAACACAACAAGGCAAGGCACTGCTGTAATTAACTGGACAACAAATGTCAATACAAATACTTCGGTAAAATATGGAATAACAGCATCTGTCGCTGGATTAAGTACTTTGCGTGCAAGTCAATTCCAAACTGCAACCCACAATATTACCTTGACTGGGCTTAAGGCTGGAACTAAATATTTTTACAACATAACCTCTTGTGATACTAATACCGGTCAGTGCAAGATAAATGGAACATTCAAAATTTTGACGAAAAGCAACGTAACAATATCATCTTCCAAAAATACAACAAGACAAAGCACTGCAGTAATCAACTGGACAACAAGTCAATTAGGAAATACATCCATAAGATATGGTAAAACAAAATCCTTAACATTAACACGAACAATACCGAATTCAGTGACTGCACACAATGTAACATTAACAGGTTTAGTTGCTGGAACTAAATATTTTTACAATATAACTTCTGGTTATCTGGATAGTATTGCATTAAATGGATCGTTTGCTTTAATTACAAAAAGCAATGTTTCCATCTCAGCTTCAACAAATACAACAAGACAAAGTTCAGCAGTAATCAACTGGACAACAAATGTCGCATCCAACACTTCAGTAAGATATGGAACTACAAAATCTTTAACTTTAACACGAACAATACCGAATTCAGTGACTGTCCACAATGTTACATTGACTGGACTCAAGGCCGGAACAATTTACTATTACAATATCACTTCAGGAAATCTAGATAGCATTGCATTAAACGGTTCATTTGTATTTGTAACGAAAAGCAACGTAACAATATCATCTTCCAAAAATACAACAAGACAAAGCACTGCAGTAATCAACTGGACAACAAGTCAATTAGGAAATACATCCATAAGATATGGTAAAACAAAATCCTTAACATTAACACGAACAATACCGAATTCAGTGACTGCACACAATGTAACATTAACAGGTTTAGTTGCTGGAACTAAATATTTTTACAATATAACTTCTGGTTATCTGGATAGTATTGCATTAAATGGATCGTTTGCTTTAATTACAAAAAGCAATGTTTCCATCTCGGCAGTAAATAAATCAGGTCAAACCACATCCAGCACCATAATCAATTGGACAACAAACTTAGCATCTAATACCTCCGTAAGATATGGTAAAACAAATGACGTGGCAGGAATGACTAATGTAAGACAAATTCAAAATTCAGTAACGAACCATAATGTAACATTGACCGGATTAAGAGCAGGACAAATCTACTATTTTAACGTTTCATCTACTTATCTCGATAGTGTACAAGTAAATGGCTCATATTCTTTCACAACAATAACAAATATGTCCATCTCACAAATAAATAAATCAGGACAAAGTCAAACTTCGGTCGTAATCAACTGGACAACTAATCTTGCAGGAAATACTTCAGTTAAATATGGAACAACGGCATCTGTCGCTGGATTAAGCACCACAAGACCCATTCAAAATTCAGTAACGGCACATAACGTAACTTTAACAGGACTTGATCCTGCAACTCAGTATTTCTTCAATGTTTCATCATGTACCTTAGCAAACAATTGTCAGGTAAATGGTTCGAAATCATTCTGGACAAAATCGGCTACAACTTGCAATTGTCCCGGATTAAATAATGCTTGGGAAATTGACATGACTGAGAATTGTAATATTGTCTCTGACTGCAATATAGGGACAGGAACGTTATCTTTCATTAATACTGGCTCTATGCGTTGCGGAGCGGCAATAACAACTTTACAATCTTTAGGAACATTAGCTAATGGCCAAACAATATGGATGGACGCGGCATGTCTATTAAAAACTGGACCTTAATATTTTGGATGGTTTTTTTGACAACCACAGTTTTTGCTAGTGATAATGCTACATTAATTGCTGATTTTACAAATTCATCCGTGATATTTGACAGAACACCATTTTTTGATTATATCCAGATTGATAATTCCTCAATTGTTTTTAAGAATCTGTCTTATTCAGCTTCTACATTCTCTTACGTGATTCCCGATTTAAATCAGTCATTTCCTAATCAAACGATGCTGATTACAAGATTAATAAACATGTCCTCTCCAAACACAGCATCAAAACACATCATCTTAGGATATAATCAAAGCAGAACAAATGTGACTTTAACATTTGATGTTGATTCATGCGGAACATTATTAAGAATTGAATATGCAAGCAGTACAGGTTTATTCAGACGGAATTATACTTCTTTCAGTTGTTCGGGAGGAACTGCTACTCTATTAATTCCTGGAATTGAATTTTCCAATCAATTTAATATTTTAAACTTAACTTGGTTATCTGTTGTTTCTCCCGCAAGTACTGGTGGAGGCAGAAGCAGAAGGAGTGTGGAAGAAAGCGCAATAGGTAATATAGAATTAATAGGGAGTGAAGGAATACTGGGGATCGCGGAAATATTGCAAGCTCAACCCGAATCAATTAGTTCCGTTAAACAAACGCTCTTTGCACAAAGAGGTTCTCCGAAAGAAACACATCTCTTTTTAACAAATACATACGGGGATGCTGTAATTGAAAATGTGCATTTTGAGGTAGAGGGGGTATTATCTAGATACGTAAAAATAACTCCAATTATTGATACTAAAGGTTTAGTGTTTGTGGAAGGCGGTTCTAATACTTTAAGCAGGATAGGACAAACCATTCCATTCTCATTTGAAAATATCGGTGAACATACGATTACTGCAGACCGAATTGGAACCGATTCTGTTGTTATTACTGTGAAATCTGAACCAGTTTCAGTAAATCTCAGCGTAGGTGAAATAAAAAGCATAGATATTGATAATGATGGAACGGCCGATATAGCAATTCCTCTCAGAAGCATCGATAACAAAATTGCATCATTGGGAGTATACAGATTAGGTCCTTCTAGTCCGGAAAAGATTTATTTCCTTGAAAATAAAAGATATGACTTCGCAATTTTTGCACCAATGTATTTAGAAACGAGGGCTATAAATTTAACAGTAACAATCATTGCAGACATTGTTGCAACTGATCCGATTAAAGCAGGATTCAATAAAAAGAAATTTTTTGAAACAAGAACAGTCACATTCAGAGTATTCGGAGTATCTCAAATAGAAGTGCTCGATTCCATTAAAAATGCAAAAAATTCCATCAGCAGAGCAGATGATGCTAAGTTCACCATTAATTATTTGAATGAATTGCTGGCCCAAGCAGAGGAACTGGCAAAAGATCAGAAGTATGAAGAATCATTCAAAATTGCAAATGAAATTATTTCTCAAGTTGATGCAGTATTCAAAGTAAACGATTTAATGAAAGAAATAGAAAATTCAATAATTGAAGCAAAAGGAAAATTATTGAAAACAGCCGAAACAGAAAAAGCATTCGAATTAGTAAAAAAAGCATTTGAGAGAGAAGACTATATATCTGCGCTTAACAGAGCAAAAGAAACTCAATTAACGTTATTCTTAGAAACTAGGGGAAGAGTAAATATTCTATGGTTCATTGAAGAATACTGGCCTCTGTTAATGTTTGGTTCAATATTTGTTTATCTTTTGTTAATATATGCCTACGGAAGAATAATGATTGCATATCTTGGACTTAGACTTGCAGAACTTGAAAAGGAAGAGCATATTGTAATTAATTCAATGAAAACTGAACAAAAATTGTTCTTGGAAAAAGGCAAGTTATCTAATGAAGATTATGTGAAAAATATGGCTCGTAATGAAAATCGTTTGAATGAGATAATGAAACAAAAAATAGAACTAAGAAATAAACGATTATTTTTAATGCAGACAAGAGAGGCTCTTGCTAATGTAAAAAAAGAAGAGGAAGAATTGACTGATGTATTAAAAGAATCTCAGACAAAATTCTTAGTGAAAGGAGAATTGACAAAAGAAAGATTTGAACAAATATATAAAGCAGAACAAAAAAGGATTGCAGAATTAGAGCATGAAGAAACCAAATTTAAAGGGGGAATAGGCAGTAAAATAGAAAAGTATATAGAGACTAAAGTTGTGCCTAATATTTGGGAAAGATTAAACAGGCTAAAACCTGTAAAAAATAAAAGGCAAAAATCCAAAAAGAGAAAAAAATGAAATTTATTTGGAAGGTAATACTATTTTTATTTGTTTTTGTAGCTGTAACACTAGTTTCTTCGCAGTTATTTTCATTGCAGATTCTCAAAGGGAATACTATGTTGACCGGTTCTGTCACTTCAAGATTTTTTTACACCCCTCCTGCGGAAATTACTGAAAGTAGTGCTTTAGACGCCCTCATCGTAACGGATGATGATATACGTGAAGTGGCTTCTTTGGGAATAAATACATTTCTGCTGAATGACACTTTGCTAGTTGCTAAACGATATTTCATTGGAAGAACATCTGATAAATTATTAGTTACAACTGCCGAAAGCCCGGATAAAAGTGCATATATAATTTCACTTTTATCTATCTTCTCATCAACACCGAACAATGAGATAAAACCGCAGAATTTTTCTGAGGTTATGAGGCTGACACAGCTTATATCATTCAAAAAAGACCAGGCATTTTACATAGTGGACAGAATCGCATTGGCTGAAGAAAAGCAAAAAAAATACAAGAAGGAAGGAGTAGATATTTCTGAAGGGGCGGCATTAATTAGTCTGGCGAGGAAGTCGCTGATTGAAGAGAGATTTGATGAGGCAGACAATCTCATCGACGATGCAAACTTAAAGCTAGATCAGATCAGACTGCAGGAATTAAGATTTAGAAGCATACTTAAAGGAACGCAAAGTTTCTTCCAGAAATACTGGCGACAGTCTATTGCTATATTCATTATTCTGCTTGTCACAGCACCTTTTATCATTCCAATTGGAAAAAGAATATATACAAAAAGAAAAATATGGTTATTGAAAAGAGAATTAGATTCATTTAAAGATTCACTAATAAAAATTCAGGAAGATTATCTTAAATACAAAACTATAACAGCTTCTTCATATAATATAAAGTCGGAATCCTACAAAACAAGAATGGATGAATTGCAGAAATTAATATCGGTACTGGAAGCTATGATTGAACAGAAAAGAGAAGCAAAAAAGAAATAACATCAGACATAGTAGTCATTATCCAATGTTTTTTGAATATCTTTTGCTATTTTATCTCCAACTCCTGGAATTTTTTTAAGTTCTTCTTCGCTTGCGGTAAATATTTTCCTTACACTTCTAAACTTATGTAAAAGTTCTTTTGCTAAAGAAGGACCGACATTAGGCAATGAACTAACTACATACTCTTGAAGCTCTTTATCTGAAATTGGCTTTTTTGAATGTAAACTGAAGTGTTTTTTCTCGGGGTCTTGTTCTCTTTTGGCAATTATATGAAGCAATTCGGCTGTTTCCTTGTTGTTTTTAGTCTGTATTATCGGTATTCCATACGAAACAGCAATGGTACTAAGCATACCTCTTATTGCATTAGGATGAATATTTCTTTGTGAGTAAATATCTTCAATTCCTTCCAATATCAAGATTGGTCTGTCGACTTTTGTTAAATTCTTGAGTTGTTCAAGTAATCTTCCATCAATTATGGAATCAACAAAGTCGGGAATTGTTTTTAATTCAACAACACATCTTTCACTTACTTGATAATCCCCAATATCAAGTCTTTTGAGATCAATTTTAAGCCCCAATTCAACTAATTGCTTAACAACTCCATTTGATTTTTCTCTATCGTCGCAAATAATTTTAATATCTTCATTTTTTAGTTTATCTTGATACTTTTCGAGTTTTTCATCCTTTAATTCGTTAAAAACAATTTTGTTTTTTAAATCTTTCAAGATTCTGTGCATTTTCTTTTCTTTGTGGAAAGTGCTCCATTGATATCCTTCATCTCTAGTTTTATTTGCAACTAAGATTATTACTCTTCCAGAATCGTTACGTCCTGTACGGCCTCTTCTTTGAATGGTTCTTATTGCGCTCGGTATTGGCTCGTAAAAAACAACCAAATCTACACTGGGAATATCCAATCCTTCTTCTGCAACACTCGTTGCAATTAAAATATCAAATAAATCATTTCTAAAATCATCAATAATTTGTTTTTGCTGTTTTTGATTTAATCCGGTTTCCTTCTTTTTAGCCTGCCCTACAAAAACAACTGATTTAGAATTCAATAAATCAAGTTCTTTCTTTATTTTTGATGCAGTATCCCTGTATTGAGTAAATACTATTATTTTTTTATTTTTATTGTTCAAAACTATCTTTTTGAGTTCAGCAATCTTGGGATGTTCAACATTATTTTCATACAACTTCTTAGTCATTTCAAATATAATTCTAAATTGTTCATCTGTAACTAAATTTTTGAGCGCTTTTACCGTTGTTCTAGTGCTTTCATCCAGTAGTTTCTGAAGATACATAAACAAAGCATGAATTCCCTGAGTTTCAAGAAGTTCCTGAGCATGTTGTATTTTCATTGCCTCGGCCAATAATGAAATGCTTCTCATTATCTCCATCGATTTTTCTCCCGAATTTAGCATCGAATGAAGTTTTGTCATCAATTCAAGCAAATCTGTTTTTCTCATTAAGACAGAATTAAGAAATCCGTAATTTTTAACTTCATTAAGTTTAGAATGATAGCACCGTTCTATTGTATTCTTAATGAATAAAAATGCAGGAGGTAAGTCAACTTTAACCCAATCTATCTGAACATCCTGAATATATTCTTTAACATCAGAATCAGTTTCTGTTCTGACTTCAATATTCTCAATAAACAGATTTTTGCATATTTCGGTTATTTTTTCTAAGTCAGAACCGGGACTTGCAGTTAAACCTAGGATTAAAGGATATTTTGCTTTCTTTTGGTATTGTTTGGCAATAAAAACATAAGAATAGTCTCCGGATGCGCGATGTGCTTCATCAAAGATTAGCAAAGAAATCTGACTTAAATCTATTTTATTCGAAATAGCATCATTTTCTAAACCTTGCGGAGTTGAAAATATAATCTTCGATTTTTTCCAAAGCTCTTCCCTTTTTAATGGAGATATTTCTCCCGTGAAAACTGCAAAATCACTCTCGTCCGCCTCAATATGCTTTTTAAATGTTTCAATATGCTGCTGTACTAATGGTTTTGTCGGTGCTAAAAACAATATTTTTGATTCAGGATAAAGATTAAGGCGGTGTTGGGCAAGCATCATGGCCAAAGCAGTCTTTCCCAATCCTGTTGGAAGAACAACTAGAGTATTCTTGGTTGTAGACTTTGAAAAGATGGTTTCTTGATACAATCTCGGCTTCATGTTCTTTAACATATAAGAAATAAAGGGTGTTTGATTTATAAGTCTCACGTGCGGTTGTCCAGTGGAGAAGGGATTATCCCGAATAAAAACAGAAAGGTTTAAATAATACATTGTATTACTCATGTAATACCATGGAAATCGTCACATTTAAGCTTCAGGAAGATATTGCAAAGAAAATTAATCATATGATTGAACCGCTTCATTACAATAATAAAACTGAATTTATCAGGGAAGCGATAAGAGAGAAAATAAATAAGATAGAGAAAGATTTAGTTATGCAAACAATTGAAAAGTTTAAAGGTTCCGCCAAAATCAGCGTCGATGACGGAAAATTACATCAAATAAGAAAAGAAGTAGCAAAAAAATACGCAAATAAATTTGGAATTAAATTAGATTAATTCTTCTGGTTTTTTAGCTTTTATTATGTGCTGAATTTCCTCAAAGTGGTGGTCTCTTGCTACAAGAATTGCATTGTTGTCCCGTGCCAGAACCGCATGAAGCGCATCACCAAACGGGATATTATATTTATGTTTTAATTCAACAGCTTCCTTCACATGTTTCTTTTCGACATTTACTTTTTCCAATAATCCGCCATTGGACATTATACTAAATAACTCTTTTATCACATTTTCATTGAAGGCTTTCATAAGTTCATCTACGACCAAATCTGAATATAGAACTTTGTCTTTATTTTTCCTTATCTTTTTCAATAATTCAAATGCCCATTCGCCTAGCGGTCTAAATTTGTCTTTTCTATCTTCGTGAAGATCTCTCCAAATAGATGAATCGAGATAATATTTTGTAATCATAGAATATCGAAGGTTTTTCAATTTATAAGCTTCACGTGCGGTTGTCCAGTGGGAAATGGAGTGCGTTTACCTATTCAATTCTATACTTATATTCTCTGCCACTTCTTCTTGTTATATTCAGTTTATAGAAGAGATTATATGTGATATATATGAGCACCGCGCAAATTAAAGTTGTTAACAACGAAATTGTTTTATCTGCGTTAACAACAATCACCATATTGATAATCATTATTACCAAAACAATAGCATATTCTAATGGAGATGCATAAAGAAGCTTTAATCCATCAGATGTTCCAAATTTCTTTTCTCCCCCAACTTTGAACTTATGAATGAACGGAATAGGCAGCAGACCATATAGTGCCATCCAGAAGTTAACAGAAATTACTTTTAAAATCAAAGCGTTTGGAAGGAAAGTAAATGTTTTTACAATTGCTGCCAAAATAATGTTTGTTAATGGTCCTAAAATAGAGATCCAACCAATCAATGCTAAGTCAACTCCTGGTCTTATTTCTCCAAGTCTTAATTTTTCAACTATGTAGAAAATTAATCCCCCAAATGCAAGGAAGACAAATGACCCATTTGTTAAAATTATTAATAAAATTCCAACTACAAAGCCCAAAATCCAAGGACTGAACTCTGCTTCAAAGCCTCTTTTCTTTGAAAAGTATTTTTGAACTGAAATTTTAATGAATAAAGAGATTATTGCAATGATTAAAACCAATAGTAAATTCCCAAGTCCGATTACGACGTCAAAGGTTTCCTTACCCCATTCATCAAATGTTAATATAAACGCTATTACTAAAGAAGTAAGAAAAATCATCAATTGTTCCTTCTTACTGAACAATTCAAGCAGTTTCTTCATTATTGCTCTAAATGGGCGAGTGTTTATATAGCTTTTTGTTGAGATTATAATTTTTTAATCATTTTCATCATTTCTTCCTGATGTCCTGCTCCAACCACTGCTACAATCTTTTCATCTGAATTTTCTTTCATTAAATGTGCAATGTTGTTCGCCATGACAATATTTCTTTCATGAACTAAAACATTGTAGAAATTAGGATATCTTTTCTTCGTAAATTCTAGTATTTTTGATATTGTTTTCGAATCAGGAACTTTTGTTAAATCATTATTTGATAAGTTGAACTTTTTCATCTGCCTCTTTGGCATTATTATTCCGGATATCAAATCAACAACAAAATTTCGTTTTTCTTTCCACGTTATTGTTTGGGAAAATCTCCTTAATGTTATTATTATGTGTTGATCAATTAGCGCTAATTTTAAATTATGCTTTCTTGCAAGGTTTATCGCCATTTTCATTTCAGACCCAGGCTTAACTTTAACTATCTGACCTATCTTTTTTTCAATCCAAGCCCCAAACAAGGCAAAAAGCATGCCTTTTATTCCAATTCCTTTGATCCAGTATGAGTGTTTTTTGCTGTTTAATAGAGCATTAAGGCGATCTTTATCTAGCTCAATAGCAATAATGCCCGGTTTTTCAGTTTCAATGGTAGATTTGACCAGATTTACGCTGTCTTTAGAAACATGAGAACTTCCTATCAGAATTAGGTTTTTATATCGCATTTAGGGCTCATTGTTCGGTAGAAAGTGACATAATCTTGGTTTAAGGTGTTTCGTCACTTTAACCTCAGTATTCACTGAGGAATAGAAAAGTATTTAAATATTCTGACTTATAAATATCCATATCCTGACGGAGGGCTTAGACAATGCTTAAAATAAGAAAGGTAAGTGAAATTTTTGGAATGAGAGTGTTTACAGATGCTGGAGATTACTTCGGCGATGTTGAAGAAGCAGTATTGACATCAACAAAAGTTGGTGGTTGGAGAATTAAAGCGACAAAGAGTTCATTCTTGACTAAGATATTGGGGAGTGCAAAAGGAGTCATTGTGCCTCATAATTTAGTTATGAACATCGGCGATGTCATGATTATCTCAAGAAATGCAGTTCCGGCGTTCAAAGACGAAGAAGCTGCTTAATTTTTTTATTTCTTTCCTTTATTCCAAATGTCATAGAATAATTTTCTGTAATTGTTTGCTATTTGCTTAGAACGAATTAACATTCCTACGGGTTTTTCTCCCCAATCTATAATTATTATTTCGTCTCTGAAAATAGTCATTCCTATCGGAATTGGAAAATCAACATACCTCGCATCTAATAACTTTTTCCTTTGTCTTTCTGCAAGAACCGGTCTGAGACTTACATCGGCAACCCCCTTTACAACAAGATGTTTCAATTTTCTTGTATGGTCATATCGTTCAAAGAATCTTTGGGCATCAGGATGTTCTATCCCAACTGCGAAAAATAAGTATTCTTCTTTCGGTTTGGCATCTTTTATTGTTTCAATAAGTGCATTAAATAGTCCTTTTGAACCCTCATACACTTCTGCATACGTTTCAGTTCTTACTTTTCCAAGTTTTTGCTTCAATATAAGTTCGGGAAGAATTTCATTAAACTTCCTTTTTTTGTTTTCAATGAACTCATTTATATTTCTTGGATCTATAGTTTGATAATGTTTAATTTTTCCTTTTAGAATGTAACTCACGAAGCCTTTCTTGACGAGATTGTTTATGCTGTTGTGCACAACTGAACTTTGAAGACCGGATTTTCTTATTATTCCTCCTGCAGTTGTTAACCCTAATTCTAATAAAGCAAGGTAGACTTTGATTTCTGCTTTGGTAAGTCCAATCTCTTCAAGTGGTTCAATGTTCATATCTATGAATTGTCAATTATCTTATTTAAACTCTCCTTTTTAGGAGAGTAAGTTATTATATACTTGTATTCTAATACTACTGATTAGTGGTCATAAACCACGAAGGTAAGAAAATGAAAATAACAAAAATATTGAACTGCATAGGAAGGGACATGGTTCTTGCGTCATATGGTAACCTGAGTGATGTAGTCCGACGTGAAATAGGCAAGGATTTGTATTCCGATGGTTC
>ERZ1292623.3430-Hain-H51-01um-R1-3430-length-13516-cov-7_pt1 | contig 13516 bp, 14 predicted proteins | sample MGYA00564398_ERZ1292623 | MGnify/ENA primary metagenome ERZ1292623 (study PRJEB36523, sample SAMEA6512633) | groundwater metagenome | collected 2019-01-07 | study: AquaDiva: Metagenomics assemblies of 32 groundwater samples
TCCATATTGTGTAAACATTTGTTTTTTGTCTGCAATCATTCTTATTACAGATATTGGTTCTATTGGGGAGCCATAAGTTATTCTGTTTTGCTGTGCCAAAATCTGTGCTTGATCTATTAAGATCCTTGCGTCCGATAATATTCCTGCCGCAGTCGCTACAATATGCTCATCAATTTCAAAAATCTTATTTGCAGATTCAGGAGATATAAGCTTATCTCTTATTCTTCTGTCAGCAATTATAACTACCCCATCTTTGCAGGAGAGCCCTATGCTTGCACTTCCCAATTTTACAGTCTTTTCAGCATACTCTACTTGGAGCAGATGTCCATCTGGAGAAAACATAGTAGCTGAGCGGTCATAGCCCATTGCTTGATGCTGCATTTCTGTCGGCATATCCATTTTATTTTCTGGAATAGACTGTATTTAAGCTTTACTACATCTTAGGCTCTGTAGAAAGTAAACATCTATGATGCATATGTTTACCAGCTTCTCTGCATTATAAGCCATAAATCTGAATAGTAACTCATTCTTCTGGCTGGTGAACTTTCTAGCCAGAAGCACATGACTGAATCTTCTCTTGACAGCAGAAAAGATGCTTTCGATAATGACTCTCTGTTTATAAATCTCCGAAGGAAAATACTTGAATAATCTCTTTCTATTTAATCCTCTAATCCTATGGTATTGTGTTGTCTTCTTCTTTAACGGGGCAATAAATTTAGAACCATACTTCTTTACTCTTAAATGATTCTTCTCTGAATCATAGGCTTTATCAGCTAAGAAAGCAGTTATCTTCAACTGGTTTGATGATTGTTTAATTAAATATGGAACATCTATATTCTCATTCCTTCTTTTTCTTCTTAGTCTAACTGCTAAAATCAGCCTTCTTTTTACTTCTGCAGCTACATTAGTCTGCATAAACTGGTTTCTTTCTCCTGCGATTGTGCAGAAGTATGGGCTTCTTGCATTTAGGCTAAAGCCCGTTCCATCAATGGCAACCAAACTTGCTTCATTTGATTTTACCATTCTTGTAATTATCAGCTCAAGATAAGTTTGCTTTATTCTCAAAGCAAACTTGTTTATCGTCGTAAAATGGATAGCTCTCGCTAAGTGCATCTCGTCTTGTAATAGCTCAAGAAACGAAGGCATGTCCCTAAGCCTCTTTCCTTCCAACTGCATAAGCACTTGGATAACAATGTGCTGTTCGTTGGAAAACACATTGTTTTTCTTTTTGCTAAAGCTTTTAGGTATTCTAGCAGCTTTAACTGTATTCTTCACCCTCTCAATTAGCTTTTTATAGAAGTCTATACTTCTCATGTAAACCACCTCCCCTTGTATTTTACATACTTACAATGAGGTGGTCTCCTCTAAAGAAACTTTCTACAGAGCTATTAAACCCCTTTCCCTTGAAAAGTATAATCATATTATCCCATTTAAAAGTGCATGTACTAACCTTGTTTGAGATGTTTGCCAAGATTGTCTATTTCTTTCTCGCTCACTAAAGAATCATAATTATCGTCTAAACTTTTTTCATTAAAACTATACATGAACCTAAAAAATCTTTCTTTATAGTTTTAATGTTACTCTAAAGTGGCGCTTATAGAAAGCTTTATATATAGGATTAAGCCCAATTTTTTATGGCAAATTCATGGATTGCAAAATGTTATAGATCTGAGAGAGAAAATGATCGCTTACTTAGAAGAGATTATCTTATGCTCAATGATCCCGGAAGACTTCTTACCAAGCAAGAGGTTAAAGAATTATATTTAGAGCCTACAATAACTCGTGAAATGGTAGAAGCAACTAAATCTGAAGAATCTAGTATTGGTCAATCAATACCCTGGAGAACAGGATGTGGCGGCCAAGTTCCTCTTAGTTATCAATATGAATTATTTGATGATAGAGTTCGCGCAGCAAAAAAATTAGCAGGAATTAAACATTCAAATAGAGACCTATTTGGTGAGTTAGCAGTTTGCTGTTTTGTAGGAGTTGGTACAGGACTTGTCGGAACTGTAGCTGGAGCAATTGGAGGATATTTATTATCAGATAATCATCCAATATTAATGACATTGGGTGGAACAGTTGGAGGAGCTATAGGAACTCCGACTATTTTAGGATTAGGGGCATATATCGTATCAAAAATAGAAGATAAGATCTATGAAAGCGCAATGAGAAATCATAGAAATAAGAAAAATCATTTAAACAGGAGATTAAAAAATTAATTATGACAAGAACGCAAAGAGCAGATTTGCACATGCATGGATCAATAGGATTTCAGCCTTATTGGTTAAAGAAACAGAGATACGCAGGTAAGAATCTTCTTCAACTAATTGCAGATGAATGTTTTGCAAAGGGAATTACTATATCTGCAATTACTTGTCAAGGTAATACCGAAGGTAAAGGATCTGTGGAAGATCGACTATATTGTTTAAGAAAACATGAAGCTCCTCTTTTACCAAGAGAATATAAGGTTGACTCTTTAGGAGAAAATGTGTTGGTTGTAGAAAAAGGCAATAGTCATGTTTATATTGTAAGTGGACAAACTGTCGTGCCTAAAGAAGACGGAAAAGATTTTGATCTATTAGTTGTAGGGGCTAATAATGTTCCAGATAAACTTTCTTTTTCAGACACTCTTTCATATTGTAGCGATAATGGTTTGATTCAAATCGCAGAACATCCCTTTTTAGAAACTCATCAAGGTATGGGTAAAGAAAGATTAGAAAAATATATTCATAGGTTTGATGCTATTGAAGGTCATAATGCTCAAGCGATATTTCGTTCTTTGGCGACACACCTTCCCGTAGTTGGATCCATGCTCTCACGTGCAGGTAGAGAGCTTAATGAAAAAGCAAAAGCAAGTGCCAAAGAATATGGTAAACCTTATGTGGCCAATTCTGATGCACATTGTATAGAAGATTTAGGGATAGCTTACAACCAGTGGGGAGGAGAGATGGATGCTAAAAGTGAATATCAATTTTTAAAAAATTTAAAAGATTGTATTCGTTCTGGGCAGTTCATCGTTCATGAAGGATATGAACCTATAATTAGTTGGCTAAAGTGGGTCTCAACATTTCAAAGAGGAGTTAAAGAAAATAAAGGCATATCCTCACAAGAGAAATATATTCCTTCTAACAAATTCTAAAATTAAATACATTTAAATTGATTGTTTAATTCATTTCTCAATGAATTATAAGTTAAGTTTACACTCGCATTTATCAGATATAGATCATTTTAGATTTACAAAACCACAACATGATATTTATTTAGAGAAGCTCTTGAAAAGATTATTAAGGCTGCATGGAAATTTAGTTCTCGGTGTAGCTAATTTCAATAATGATGGTAGATATGAAGCGATAATCAAAGGAAGTAAAAAGTTGCCTAAATCATTTAAGATAGATTACCGATTTAAAGATTATTTTATAACAATAATTCATGAAGATAAAATAATTCATTTAGTAAAAACTGATGAGATACAAACAAGGGAAGGGCATATTCTAATTATCGGACATAAAGGCAAAGTAAAGGCACGTTTACTCTCAAAACTACTTAGAGAGGCACATAAAGAGAGGGATATTATTATCGCAAATCATCCCCTGCATAAATTTGGGATTTCCTATTTTTTCATAAAATCTATTTTAGGGAAACCAAGCAGAATAAGTATGTCTGCAAAAGAACTTAAAAGATTTAAAAACGATTCTGATGCTATAGAATTAAATTCTTACTTCCCGCAAGATTGGAAAACTATTCGTTCTTTCGCAAAGGACAATAAAATACCTCTTGTTTCAGATTCCGATGCTCATTTTATTAATGAAATGTTTAGATCCTATTATAAAGTAAGCAATTTATCTTTTGAAAATCCTCAATTATTTAAAAGAACTTTTAAAAGAGCGCTAAAAAAACAAGTCATTATACATGCAAGAAAACACGGATATCTTGCGGCTTACAAACATATGGCTATTCTTTTTATTGAAGTCTTCTTAACAAAAATAGGTTTAGTAAAAAGAGGTTAAAGTCCATTTATGCCTCAAAAACTAACCATGCCTGCAGTCAACTCTTCCGTGATCGAGTTTAATTTCATCACAATAAACAAGGAAATGCTTATCATGCTCTCTTGGTTTTGGGACTAACCCATCACAATCATATGTCACAAACACTCTGTGTATAAAATCGTTTTCCGGAGCTGAAAGCATTTCTATTCTTGTAAGCATTGTATTTTCATCCACTGTCTTTGATTTCCCATGATATCTCACGTTAATCCAGATATGGGAGGTAAAATAAGCTCCATGTGGCCAGCATACATGATTATCAACTCTTACAAATGGTGTTCTGTGTTCGCTTCCTTCTCTCTCAAAAAACCTTACCTTGCCTAATACGAAAGCAGATTGTAAATGAGCAAAGCTTCCGCTCTTGACGTTTCCTGTTACTAATTCATTATTTCCTTCACCTGCATAATACTTCAAAGTAGCCTCAGAATAGCTTGCTAAGAGCTTTTCGTCATACCTATGAAGCCAAACTCGGACAGACATCAAGATTCATCTTTTAGCAGTTTTTAAATATTAGCAAGAAATCCGTTTGCTTTAGCTGACGGATGAATTGCGTCAGATATTTATTCTAAAAATAATATAAAACAGGGAGAGCTTGTTGCAGCTCCCTGAAAAAATAGTCTTTTGCAGATCATGAAAGGTTTACCTGCATATCTTTTATTTATGATTTATCCAGACTTAAGAAAAAGATATCCTAATGACATTTTTGCTGCTCTGTTGGCTTACATAGAAAATCAAGAACGCCATCTTAGCCTAAATTAAAAGGACGCTTTGCCCTAAATGGCGAGGAGGATTTCACATAAAATTTAAAATAATCCATTAATATTCAAAAATATTAACAACAATCTTTATATAACATCTTTCTTTCTAAAAAACATGCCCCAGATAACAGCAAGAATAAAGATAAAAGGAAAACATTACGAAATCCTAGTTGATTTAGACGAGGCTCTGAAGTTCAAATCAGAAAATGGAGACATTATTTCCGTTGTTAAATCTACTAAAGTTTATTATGACCTAAAAAAAGGAACAGCAGCATCAAATTCAGATTTAATTGATGCATTCGGAATTTTGGATTTTTATGAAATATGTAAGAAAATAATAATCTCTGGAGAGATTCAGAAAACTCAAGAATTCAGAGAATCTGAAAGAGAAGCCAAAGTAAAGCAGGTAATTAATTTAATTATAAGAAATACAGTTGATCAAAACGGGCACCCATACACTGAAAATCGTCTGAAAAGAGCAATTGAAGAGATACATTATAGTTTTGACAATCGGTCTGCAGAACAACAGATGCCGCTTCTTGTTGAAAAATTAAAAGTTGTAATTCCTATAAAAATAGAGACAAAAAGGATTAAAATCATCATTCCTCCCAGATATACCGGAAATGTTTATGGATTGCTTAAAGATTATAAAGAAAGCGAGGAATGGCTGGCAAACGGATCACTTTCAGTAATTCTCAATATTCCTGCAGGTATGCAAATAGACTTTTATGAGAAGCTCAACAACATCACTCACGGAGCCATACAAAGTGAAGATTTACCAGAAAAGTCTTAAATAAATATAACTATTCAATTCCAGCTATTTCTCTTTTCGCTAATTCTTCAGACAAACAGAATGGTATTCGCATAAGACATTATTTAGATATGCAATTGTTTGGGTACCTTCAATCTCCAAATCTTCTGTTTCAGCAAGTCGTCTTGCCTCCGCAATATATTGTTTACGAAGATTGCCGAGCTCTGTATCTTTCGCGTTCTCGCTTCTTGGTCTTCCATAATAAAGTGCAGCTGTATAAAATCTTACTTTAATAACATTCTTGAGTTTTATTTTATTTCCTTCAAAAGGATACTTATCTATCGCAAGAAGCATTGTATTTAGATTATCAGGATTCAAGAACACTTGCTTAGTAATCTCATCATACTTTAAAGCAATCTCGTTGTGCTTTTCCAAAGGCACATCTTCATTGATAATATTCTCAAAAGTTAAGTATGATGATGAAGAAGGACCGAGAGATAAATCAAAATCAAATGGAATATAATGCATCTTTCCAGTCTCTGCACTAACTCCATAATCTTCATTATGAAGATATCCTCTATCTTCAAGAGAAACAAAGCTATTAAATATAACATATCTTAAAGCTGAATCTAAATCAAGTTCAAACAATTCATTTATACTCTTGCTTTCTTCATCTTCTCCCCTTTCTCTATTGTAATAAGTAGTTAAATTAATATGCGTAATCCTAGAACTGGCTTTTGAATTTATCTGGTAAGACTCTCCATAATTAGAGCCTGACGCTTCAATTATTCTTTCAAAATTAAATTGGTATTTAAGAGGAGTCTCATCTTTATCAGCATCGCTTCTTTGCAAAATTATATAGTTATATCCTTTTCCAGTATTAAGATTCTTAGAAATAATAGTCAAATTTGCAAATCCAATTACATCAGGAGTAGCAATTCCATAATTTCTATACATCCAGTGTATAAAATATTCTCGTAATAAATTATCCACCTCGTTCTGCCCCCATATATCGCAATCAGGTACAAGCCTAAATTCATCATATTTTAAATTATCTATTCCAAGATAGCTAGTAAGTCCGGGGAATCTATTTATTTTATTTACTCTCTTTAAGTTAATTTTTAGGACAGGTGGAGAACACCTATCTCTGCTAGCCCCTTTCTTCTTATGCTCAATATTCCATATTGCATGCATACCTTCTCCGTTTTCTGTAAGCATGCCGCCCTCATTATCTCCTTCCTCTCGAATGCTATTAGGAGTTTCTATACTTAATTCTCGAATCGGATGCGTAATTTTTAGAGGAATATCTCCACTAATCAATTTCCTCAATCTATAAACATCATAAGAATCAACAATTCCATCGCGGTCAATATCAGCAGAAGTATATTTTTCAGTTGCTCTTATAGGCATACCTGCAATATCTTTTGCTTTTAGTATATCTTCTTCATTCAAAATATCATCTCCATTAACATCTCCTATTTTTCCTTTGGCTGCTGGTCTTTCAGCCTCAATACACCTTCTATCATTGCACTTATATCCAAAAGGACAGCTTTGTATCATAGAACTAGGAATACGAGAATCATCATAAACCTTCTCACTCTTTAAAGAAGGAAACATCTCTAGAAAACTTTTGCATATAAATACTTTTAATCTTTTTTCATCCACACATTTGTTCTCAATACGTATATCACCTGAATTTTCAAGTCCAATAGATATACCTCTATTAGTAAATACATTGGCACTATATGAACTGTCACAATAATTCATCTTACTCAAATTAATACATTCAATTCCATTTCCAGGACAAAAGTTTTCAAATCTACCGAGCTTACATTTTCCATTACCGCATCCTTTAGGGCAAGTAACAGGGTAAGAAACAACTTCTCCTTTTCTTCTCGAATATTCTCCATCGTCATTTTCCTTTCTCACTTCTTCTCTAGAATAGTCTATCTTACAATCACGCTCTATAAGGAGATTATCATCTATACAAGTATCTTCAGCAACAGGCACAGGATATTCTTCTCCATTCTTTATTTCAAAAAGATCCCCATAAACAATTCCTTTCTTAAGTAACTTGACGCCATAATCAGAATCTTCCGTACACACAGTCTTGGCTATCTGTACAGGATTACAAATTGCCACTTTATTATCTTCTTTAATCGTCAAACATCCGTTCTTGCATAGTATGGTCTCAAATGAAACTCTATCTCCGTTGCAATAAAACTCCCTAATGTGATTAGGGCGCTTTTCATCTTTCCCCAAACACCTATCTCTAACAGTCCTTCCTTGCCCGCTTACTTTACTAAATTTCACAATTCCAGGAATTTCAGAAATAATTCCGTAATCAGAATCACTGCAATACTTGGAATTTGGCAAATAAGTACCATCTTTCTTTTTTGTTTCTCTGACAACTTCTCCTGTTAATTTTCCGAAAATAAATAGCGATATAACGCCTAAAATCAGAAAAAGCGCAATTAATCCAAAAAACACTTCTTTTCTCATACTCTTTTAATATAAAAAGACTTTATATAATTTACTTTGGTAAGAGCGTGTCTAATAAATAAGTTATTTTAATAAGAGCACTGCCCCTGTTTTATTAGTAATTATTAGACAAACCCCACAATAAAAAAATTTAAAAAGCCTAAAATAGTAATAATTTAGCAAATATAGGAAAAACATCAGAATTACAATTATCTAGTGTTTTTATTAAATTATTATGGTAAAAAATACGATTAATAAGGCACATGAAGCCAAAGAAGATTATCTTGAAGATTCTTCAAAAAAAAGAAAAATAGTAATACCAGGAGAAATTATTGTTTCTGGGGAAGATTATCTTCCTGGAGATGGAGCTAGAAGAGAAGGCGAGAATGTTTTGGCAAATCACTACGGCCTTGCTGAAGAATTAGGAAGAGTTATAAAAGTTATCCCAATAACCGGGGCATTTATACCTAGAAGAAACAATGTTGTTATCGGCAGAGTAACAAATATAACTTTCAATGGCTGGCTTATTGATATTGATTCTGCATCTTCAGGATTTTTGCCTATAGAAGAATCTCCACGCTTTATTAATAAGAGTGAAATGAATCAATTTCTTGCAATAGGGGAGGTTATAGCTGCAAAAATATGGTCAATAAATACGAGAGGAATAGATTTAACTTTAAAAGGCAAAGGTCTTGGAAAACTTGAAGGAGGATTTATATTTAGAGTAAGTCCTAATAGAGTGCCAAGAATTATAGGCAGAGAGGGAAGCATGATTAATTTAATTAAAGAAAATACTTCATGTAATATTACAGTTGGTCAAAATGGATGGGTATGGATAAAAGGAGAATCAATTGAATCAGAAATAAAAGCCAGAAAAGCTATTGAATTTGTAACTGAGAAAGTATATATCAACGGATTAACAGAAAAGATGGAGGAATGGTTAAGGGAAAATTAAGATGGCATTAAAAAGACCTAGTGGAAGAAAAGCAGATGAATTAAGGCAGATGACTGCCAAAGTAGGAGTAATTCCAAATGCAGATGGTTCAGCTATTTTTGCATTTGGAAATACAGTTGCAATAGCTGCGGTTTATGGCCCCAGGCAATTACATCCCCAACATATGCAAGACCCATCAAGCGGAATTCTGCGTTGCAATTACGATCTTCTAAGCTTTTCAGTAAATGAAAGAAAGAAACCTGGTCCATCAAGACGCTCACAGGAAATATCAAAAGTTACAGAGTGGGCGTTGCTTCCTGTTCTGAATCTTGAAGAATTTCCAAATACAGTTATCGATGTTCAGATTTATATAATTCAAGCAGATGCAGGTACAAGAACAGCAGGTATAAACGCTGCTTCTCTTGCTTTGGCTCATGCAGGTATCCCTATGAAAAATCTTATATGCTCAGTTGCAGTTGGAAAACAAAACAAAGATATAATTGTTGATCTTGACAAGGAAGAAGAAGATTTTGAAGAAGGAGAGGGAGCTACTGATTTTCCAATAGCAAAAATAGCAAATACAAATCAATTTACACTTCTTCAACTTGATGGGAAAATACCTCCTGAAAGAGTAAAGGAAGCCCTTGAATTTGCAAATAAAGCATGTGAAGAAATTTATCAAGTTCAGAAAAAAGCACTTAAGGAGGTTATAGAAAAATGAGTTCAATGCATACTTCAAATTTAACAATTGATAAATTAAGAAAAATGTTTTCTTTAGAAAAACGTTTTGATGGAAGAAAATTACATGATTACAGAAACTTAGATGTAAGTCTAGAAATATCAAACTGTGCAGAAGGCTCTGCAAGAGTAAAATTAGGAAAAACAGAAGTTCTTGTTGGGGTAAAAATGAGTCTTGATACACCATATCCGGATTCTCCAGATAAAGGAAATCTTATGGTATCAGGGGACTTGCTTCCGCTTGCTTCGCCGCGTTTTGAATCAGGCCCTCCTAAATTTGGAGCAATAGAGCTTTCTCGTTTAGTAGACAGAGCAATAAGAGAATCAGGGATGATTGATTTTGCCAAACTCGTTGTTAAAAAAGAAGAGCTTGTTTGGACAGTAATAATAGATATATACCCAATTAATGACGATGGAAATTTAATAGATGCATCAACAATAGGAGCAATAGCAGCTCTCAAAACTGCTGTGATTCCAAACATAGAAAACGAGAAGGTGGATTATAAAAAAAGAACAAGTAAGAAACTTCCTCTATCAAAGGAAATAGCCCCTCTTTCAATAAGTTTTTATAAACTTGGAGATTCAATAATTCTTGATCCTACAAGAGAAGAAGAAGAGGCATGTGAAGCCAGAATCACTTATGGATTATCAAAATGGGAAGGAGAATACATGATAAATTCATGTCAAAAAGCAGGCAAAGTTTTTATTACGCAAGAAGAGATAGAGGCAATTATGAAAATACTTCCAAAAAAGTTTGAAGAGTTAAGCGAAAAGCTTAAAAAGTTTATTTAGATTTTTTTCAAATGGAAAAACAACAATTTACAAAATATGAAATTGCCAGAGTTCTGGGAGCAAGAGCTTTGCAAATAGCAATGGATGCCCCATTCTTATTAAAAATTTCTGATGAAGAACTCAAAGAAATGCAGTATGATGCGCTTAGAATTACAGAAAAGGAATTCAAGGAAGGAGTTTTGCCAATTGCCATAATCAGACCTATTCCAAGAAAAAGAAAAGACAAGTTGCAGGCAATAAAAGAAGAAAAAGTTTCTGATGAAGAAATAGTTGCAAAAGAGCAGGAAGTAGAGAAAGAGATAGTTGAAGGCGCAGAAGAGCTGGGTTTTGTGGACGGAGAAGATAACGAATCTGAAGTAGAAGTTAGTGCACCATCAGAAGAGCAATAAATCAACACCCTTAAAAACTTATACTACTTCTGATATTCATGCTGATAAAAGAGCTGAGCGCTAGGAAGATAAAAGATTCAAGAGGAGAATATACTATTGAAGTTTCTGCAAATGGACAGAGAGCTTCGTCTCCCTCAGGAAAATCAACAGGAAAATACGAAACTCCTTCATACCATAATTCTCTTGATTGGAATATTAAAGCAATTAATTCTTTTTCCATCCCATTCAAGATAAATTCATTTTCGGATTTAAGAAAGATTGAGCTTCAAATTAAAAAAATTTTTAAGCTGAAGAACAAAAAACAGTTCGGAGCAAATGCACTATTTGCATTAGAGTCTGCAATACTAAAAGCGCTTGCAAAAGAAAAAGGAGTAGAACTTTGGAAAATAATTAATCCAAAAGCAAAAAAAATTCCAATTCCCCTAGGAAATGCAATAGGGGGCGGGCTTCATTCTCAAAATGCAAATCATCCTATATTCCAAGAATTTCTTCTGATTCCAAAATCAAAAGATATTTCAAAAAATATAAAGATTATGGAGAAAATACATGCATTTCTTAAAAAATCTTTAAAATTAAAATCTCAAAATGATGAAGGGGCATGGAATACTCAATTAGAAGAAGAAAGAGTTCTTCAGATTCTTTCAAAATTTAAGAAAAAAATTAATATTGGTCTCGATATAGCTGCTTCAACTTTCTATAATAAGGGTTCTTATCTTTACAACGATAAAATTCTCAGTAAAGATGAGCAAATTGATTACATGAACGAGCTTATAAAAAAGTATTCAATTATATATCTCGAAGATCCGATGCATGAAGATGATTTTTCTGGTTTTTCCAAGATAAAAGGAGCTATTGTTACAGGAGACGATTTAACAGCAACCAATATTTCTAGGCTGAAAAAAGCGCTAAATACGAATTCAATAAAAGCAATTATAATAAAGCCAAATCAAAATGGTTCTCTTTTAGAATTAAAAAAAATCTTTTCATTTTGTAAAAAAAATAAAATAAAAACTATTTTATCACATCGGTCCGGAGAGACTTTAGATTCTGCTTTAGCAGATTATGCTTTTGCCTTTCAAGCAGATTACATTAAATGCGGAATTGCAACACCATATAGAAAAGGCAAACTATTGCGCCTTGTAGAAATAAATAGAACAATTTAAAAACCATCTTTATCTTGAAAAATATATTAGCACGTACCGGCTGAAACAAATTCGGATTAACTCGTGCGCTGTTTATAAAAATTTATGACAATAACAAAAAAAACAAAATCTGAGAAAAAGTCTGAAGTAGAAAAATCTTCAGAAGTAGCAGAAGATAAGAAGGCAAGATTAACAAAGCTTCTTGAAAAAGCAAAAAAGCTGGAAAGCAAAATAGAAGATATAGGAGATGTCGATTTAAAGAAAAAGGTAAAGCCAGAAGAAGAAAAAGAAAATACTCTTGTTCCTATGGAAGATTATTTGAAAGCATCTGTTCATCTCGGCACCAGAGTTATAACTCCCGACATGAGAAAATATGTTTACAGGAGAAGAGCAGATGGTCTAGCAGTATTCAATACTGCAGTTCTCAACGATAAAATTAGAGAAGGTGCAGAGTATCTTTCTAAATTTGCTCCCCAAGATGTAATAATAGTCTGTAAACGCGAAGCAGGATGGAAAGCTGTTAAAAAGTTTTCTGAAATAACAGGAATAAGAGCATATACTAAGAAATATCCTTCTGGAATTCTAACCAATACTAATCTTGAAACTTTCATTGAAACAGAACTAGTATTTATTTGCGATACATGGCTGGATAAAAATGCCCTCATGGATGCAAACAGAATAAATATTCCAGTTTTAGCAATTTGCGACACAAACAATTTCACTAAAGGCATTACACAAGTGATTCCTTCAAACAACAAAAGTGGAAAAAGTTTAGGAATAATACTTTATCTTCTTACAAAGCTTTATGTAGAAGCGCGAAAGATTGATGCACCAGTTCCTCCAATTCAAGAATTTGTTGACGATTGGGATAACTTGCAACCTCCTAAGTGATTTTCAACTTCTTTTTTCCGACGATAAAACTACGAAACATTTATAAACCTCTTATCCCAGATTTATTAGGTTAAAATGTTAACAATAATGAGTGCCTTAATGTTTACAGTCAATGCTGTTTCAGCAGAGACATTTGCATATTAGGGTATGATGTATGCAAGCAAGTTTTGGTTCTATACTACTCAATAATAAATTAATCACAGGAGGATAGAGTGTTGTTACATTCTTGCAAAGAGTAACATAAACATCATAAGATGTTAAATCCAGTTTATCCTGCTGGCGGTTGCGGCTATTTGGTTTGCACTTAGACATGCAAGTCTTTTTGTTTCGTAAGAAGTGAAAGGCAAACTGCTCAGTAACACGTAGCTAACCTGCCCTAAAGCCCATGATAACCTCGGGAAACTGAGGCTAAGAATGGATAGATGATATTTTCTGGAATGATTTATCGTCGAAAGTTTGCGTTAGGATGGGGCTGCGGCTGATTAGGTAGTTGGCGGGGTAAATGCCCACCAAGCCAATGATCAGTAAGGGCCTTTAGCGAGGGAGCCCTGAGAGGGAATCTGAGACACTATTCCCAGCCCTACGGGGTGCAGCAGT
>ERZ1292623.3431-Hain-H51-01um-R1-3431-length-13512-cov-4_pt1 | contig 13512 bp, 10 predicted proteins | sample MGYA00564398_ERZ1292623 | MGnify/ENA primary metagenome ERZ1292623 (study PRJEB36523, sample SAMEA6512633) | groundwater metagenome | collected 2019-01-07 | study: AquaDiva: Metagenomics assemblies of 32 groundwater samples
TACCAAGGGGTCCAAGGACCTATAAAAATCTGGAAAATACAATACACAGGAACTGAAAAAATACAGCAGAAATATCTTGATAGTGATGCTACTAAGTATCTGAATTGGACATTATAAATTGTGAAGCTGAAGAAAATATAAAATTTTCTAGTGCTTCCCAATCTTCAGATTGTGTTAAGTAAACCTTGCTTCTTAACAAATAACTTAAAAATTGTCTTCCAAAGTCCAGACAATTCATAGAGAAGAAGTAGATGTTAAGATTGATATTTTACTTTACAGATTGTGAAGCTTTAAAAATAAGGATTTTCTATTCTAATTATGGAAATTGTATTATTGATATCAATTTTAATTAGTTTTGTTTTAACTGCAATTTTTTTGCCTAAATGGAATAAAAAATGCAACAAAGTTGGAATGTTATGGGAAGACATGAACAAGTATCATAAACCAGGAGTTGCTTCTTCAGGGGGAATTATTGTTATAATGAGTTTTGTTTTAGGAGTTTTGTTTTATGTTGCAATAAGACAATTTTTATTTAAAGATGTTGATGGGTTAAGCCTTGATATTTTTGCTCTTTTAAGTGTTATTTTAATATTAGCTGTTATTGGTGTGGCTGATGAGTTATTAGGATGGAAACATGGAGGATTATCTGCAAGATTCAGAATATTCATGGCTTTAGCAGCTTCTATTCCTTTGGTTGTTATTAATGCTGGGACCCATGTTATTAATTTACCTTTTCTTGGAAATGTAGAACTTGGACTTATATATCCCCTGATTTTGATTCCTTTAGGAATTGCTGGAGCTTCTACAACCTATAACATGCTAGCAGGATTAAATGGCTTAGAATCTGGGCAGGGAATAATTATAATAAGTTTCTTATCATTTATAGCATATATAACTGGAAGTTCTTGGCTGTCTTTAATTGGATTATGCATGGTTGCTTCTTTGATTGTTTTTTATTATTATAATAAATGCCCTGCAAGAGTTTTTCCAGGAGATATACTAACTTATTCCATAGGAGCATTAATTGCCTGCATGGCTATTTTGGGAAATTTTGAAAAAATGGCTGTCTTTGTTTTTATCCCCTATATTTTAGAAGTGATACTTAAATCAAGAGGTAGATTAAAAAAACAATCCTTTGTAATTCCTCAGAAAGACGGAAGTTTGGAAATGCCTTATAATAAAATCTATGGTTTAACCCATTTATCTTTATTTATCTTAAAAAAATTCAAGAAAAAAGTTTATGAAACAGATGTTGTTTATCTGATTTTTGCATTCCAGATAATTATTTGTTTACTGGCATTGTTATTATTCAGAAACAGCTTGTTTAGAGGGCTAGTATAATATGGAGATTATAAAAAATCTAAAAGAATTAAAAAAGAGTGAATTAGTCAGTGGCAGTTTAGTCTTATTAATATTATTTAATATTGGAAATGTCTTTAGCTATTTATTTCAAGTTAGCATGGCTAGAATGCTTGGGCCTGTAGATTATGGTACTCTTGCTGTTTTGACAAGCATAATCTATATTTTTACTGTTCCTACGATGTCTATCCAAACTATTGTTTCAAAACATACTACTGGGATTTTAGTAAAAAAAGAATTAGGCAAAATAAAGGGTTTTTTTAGGTATATGATAAAAAGGATGTTTTTAATAGCATTTATAATTTTTGTTATTTTTTCAATAGTCTCTATTTATCTATCTAAAACACTAAATATTCCAATAGGATTGCTAACTTTAACAGGCTTTTTTATATTTGGTGCTTTTATTTATCCCGTGGCTACAGGAGTTTTGCAAGGAATGAAAAAGTTTAATGCCTGGGGCTGCAATTCTATTTTAAATTCTTTTGTAAAATTGGTATTTGCTATTCTATTTGTTCTGATTGGATTTAAAGTTTATGGGGCGGTGTTAGGATTTATATTAGGAACTCTCATTTCTTTTTTTATTATAATACCCTATATAAGAAGAGCAATTTATGTTAAAGAGATAGATGAAAAAATAAAAATATTTTCTAAAGAGACTATTGCTACATTTTTAGCTATGCTCTTTATAGTAATAATCTATAGTTCAGATATTATTTTTGCCAGGATGTTTTTCTCATCAGATATTGTCGGCAAATATGCAGTAATATCTATGATTGGAAAGATAATATTATTTGGTGCGATGGGTATTGGAAATGCCATGTTTCCGATAAGTTCTGAAAAATTTGAAAGTGGAAACAAGACAAGAGGGGTTATCAAAAAGGCATTTATTGCCACATTGGTATGGTGTGGAGGATTAGTTTTAGGATTCCTTATCTTTCCTGAACTTGTCATAAAAATCTTATTTGGAACACAATACTTGTCTTTGCAAAACATATTGATTTACATAGGCATTGCATTTAGTTTTATTTCTTTTTTTAATATATTTATATTATATAAAATATCTAATAATAAATTTAAACTAAAACATATTTTCTATCTTATAATATTTTTAAGCATACAAGTAGTATTTTTTTACATTTTTCACAAGAGTATTGAATCATTCAGTCTTGGATTTATGTTTTCTACTATAATAACCTTTATAGGCAGCCTTATTCTAATAAGAAAATGAGAGTAAGTATTGTCATTCCAGCTTATAATGAAGAAAGGAGAATCGGCAAAACCTTAGAGGAATATGTTAGATTTTTTAAATATTTAAAGAAAGACAAAATTCTGGATTTTGAGATTATTATTGTTATAAATAATACTCGGGATAGAACTGAAGAAATTGTCTTAAGTTCTTGCAAAAAAAATCAAGAAGTTAGATGTCTTAATTTTAGGGAGGGAGGAAAGGGGTTCGCAATAGTTGAAGGTTTCAAAGATGCTTTGAAAAGGGATAATGATTTAATTGGATTTGTAGATGCTGATATGGCTACTCCTCCTGAAGCTTTTTATGATTTAGTTAGAAGTGTGAATAAATATGATGGAATAATTGCAAGCAGGTGGCTAAAAAAAAGCATTGTAAAAACAAGGCAGAGTATTTTAAGAAGAGTTTTAAGCAGGGGATTTAATTTTCTAGTAAGGGCATTATTTTCAATGCCTTACATAGATACTCAATGTGGTGCAAAATTATTCACTAAAAAAACTGTTGAAAAGATTATAGGTGAAATAGGCATAACCAAATGGGCTTTTGATGTAAATCTTTTATATATCTGCAGAAAAAAGCACCTTAAGATAATGGAGATACCAACAATCTGGGAAGATAAAAAAGATTCCAAGCTAGATGTAACAAAAGTGCCTATTCAGATGTTTTCAGGAATAATAAGATTAAGATTAATAAATTCTCCATTTAATTTTGTTGTTAGAGCCTATGATAAAGTTCCTGAAATCATAAAACTTCATCATAAATTATAATGTCAGAAATTAAAACCTCATTCTTTAGAATGAGGTCGTAAAGATACTGCTTTTAATTTCTGAGCACAAGAAAATCCACTGGATTTTCTGTGCAGAAAATTCTTCTGAAAGAATTTTCTTGCATCCTAAAAACAAGTGCCTGCAACAAACCACACCTTTTAAGGCACTAAAAAAACTTTCAGAAGTTTTTTGGTGTGCTCAGAAATCCGTAAAAGATTTCTGACATGTGGTGGCACATTGTTTTTTTGATATATAGATTAATTTAAAAACCGAGGAAATTCTTTAATATAATGATGAAATTTTCATTAGTAATTCCTGTTGCTCCAGAAAGAGGAGCAGAGATTTTAAATTCAATCAAACAGCTTGATTATCCAAAATCATATTTTGAAGCCATTGTTGTAAAAGGGAAAAATCCTTCAGACAATAGAAATATTGGTGTTAAAAAAGCAAAGGCTGAAATAATAATTTTTTTAGACGATGATGCTGTTTTAGAGAAAGATTACCTTAGGGCTGTTGAAAAATTTTTAGAGGGGCATAAGGAGATAGATATTGTTGGAGGGCCTCAACTAACCCCTAAAGATGACAAAGGGTTTGCAAAAATCTCTGGATATGCATTAAGCTCCAAATTTGGAGCATGGAAAATATCAAACAGATATTGTGCAAACAAAGAGATTCTTGATGTTGATGAAACTGCCATTACTTCTGCCAATCTTATTTGTAAAAAAAAAGTATTTGAAAAAATATCCTTTGACTCAAAACTATTTCCAGGAGAAGACCCTAAGTTTATTGCTGATGCAAAAAAAAATAATTTCAGGGTTGCATATTCTCCTAATATAGTCATCTACCATAGAAGAAGAGAAAACATAAGAGGATTAATAAAGCAGATATTTAATTATGGAAAAGTAAGACCTCAAAAAGAAAAATTTTTTGAAACACTTAAAATGCCTTTTTTCTTTATTCCTAGCATGTTTGTTATATATTTATTTTCATTATTAATATTAATCTTATCTAATCTAGTTATTACTGGAACAAAATTTAACAATCCTGTTTTTTTTATGATTATTCCATTAATAATTTATATTTTGATGTCTATATCTTTTTCACTATATGATTCTGCTAAAAATAAGAACATTAGGGCTATATTTGTCTTGCCTTTTATCTACTTTGTTATCCATCTTAGCTATGGTTATGGCATGATTTATGGTTATCTAAAGAAACTGAAAATATAAAATGAAAATAATAATAGGATATCCTCCAACTGAATCTGAAAAAGGAACTGCATTATTATCTCAAAATAGGCAGTTTCAATGGTTTAGCAATCCCAGTTATATTTTTCCTGTTGTTCTTGCAAGCGCCGCCACTTTAATAAAATCAAAAAGTCATAGTGTTTTATGGTTAGACTGTGTTGCTGAAAAAATATGCAAAAAAGATTTTTTTAATATTTTAGAAAAAGAAAAACCTGAGTTATTCGCATTTGAAACAAAGACTCCTGTAATTGAACAGCATTGGAAAATAATTGATGAAATAAAAGAAAAATTTCCTAAAATAAAAATAGTCATAATGGGCGACCATGTGACTAACTTTCCTGAAGAAAGTTTAAAAAAATCTCAAGTGGATTTTGTTTTATGCGGCGGAGACTTTGATATTCTTCTTGGAGAACTAATTGACTCTATTTCGGAAAATAAAAAGATTCCACAAGGATTCTTTTATAGAAAAAACTGTAAAATTACTAATTCTGGAGAATTTCAGTTAAAGCATGTGCTGGATAAACTTCCTTTTATTGACAGAGAATTGACTAAATGGAAAAATTATGAAAAAGAATATAATCTAATAGGAAGACCTTTTTTTTATATTATGAGCGGCAGAGACTGCTGGTGGGGAAAATGCAGATTCTGTGCCTGGCCAACCTTGTTTCCAAGATTCAGAAACAGAAGTGTTAAAAATGTTTTGGATGAGATAGGCATGCTAATTGATAGATATAATGTCAAAGAAATATTTGATGACTCTGGAACACTGGCTGTTGGAAAATGGCTTCAAGATTTGTGCAGGGGACTTATTGAAAGAGGTTATAATAAAAAAATAAAATATTCCTGCAATATGAGATTCAATGCATTAAAACAAGAGGATTATTATTTAATGAAAGAAGCAGGATTCAGGTTATTGAAATTCGGACTTGAATCTGCAAACCAATCCACTCTTGATAAGCTGAATAAGGGTATAAATGTCAAGGATATTTTAGAAGGATGTGAAATGGCAAAAAAAGCAGGATTAACTGTGCATTTAACAATGATAGTCGGTTATCCCTGGGAAACAAAAGAAGATGCTTTAAAGACATTTGAACTAGCAAAAAAATTAATGCAAAGTGGAAAAGCTGATTTATTGCAGGCAACTGTGCTAATCCCTTATCCAGGAACTCCTTTATGGAAAGAAGCTAAGAAAAATAACTGGTTTTTATTTAATCCTTTAGAATATGAAAGATATGACATGAGAGAGCCTGTTTTAAAAACAAAGGATTCTAATCCTGAAGAAGTTGCTAAAATTTGCGGAAAAATATACACTATTTTTTTAACACCCTCATATATACTTGCAAGAATTAAAAGCATAAAGACTTGGAATGATTTAAAATTTAATTTCAAAGGAGTTAAAGCAGTTTTAGGGCATTTAAAAGATTTTACAATAAACAATGGCAAAAAGTAATCTTGTTTCAGTTGTTGTTCCTGTTAAGAATAGTGAGAAAACAATCAGTAAAACCCTTGGTTCAATATTAAATCAAAGCTATAAAAGAATAGAAATAATTGTTATAGATGATGGCTCAACAGACAACACTGAAAAAACAATAAAAGAGGTTGTTAAAGAAAATAAATATAAGATAAAAATAAGATATCTTAAAAATGGGAAAAATTTAGGGCCTGCTATTACTAGAAATAAAGGAATTAAAAATGCTAAGGGAAAGGTTATATTTTTTACTGATTCTGATTGTTTTGTTCCTGAAAAATGGCTTGAAAAAATTATGAAAGAGTATACAGAAAGAGATATAGGGGGTGTTGGAGGATATCTTGAGCCTGGTGAAAAAAATTTTGTGGCTTGGCTGGAGAGAATGCAAAATAAATATCTTTTAAAAATTGGAAATGAAAAAGTAACAGGTTATGGAGAATGCCCTACAGGGTATACAAATAGCATGACTTATTTAAAAGAAGCCTTAATAAAAGTTAATGGATTTGATGAAAACTTTAAATTTCCTTCTGGGGAGGATTTTGATTTAAAAAAAAGAATCTGCAAAGCAGGTTATAAACTGGTATATCTTCCATTGCCTATTACACATCTTGAAAATTATGATTTTGATTATTTATTAAAAAGAATAATAACAAGGGGGCTTAACAGAAAACTTCCAGGTAGCAAAACAAAGAGATTTTTTTATGTGTTAATTATGTCACCAAAAATAACCCTAAATATTTTAAAAAAAATATTTAGATATAAAAAGGAAAATTTAATATGAGAATACTTGGCAGAGAAATAGATTTAGGAAAAATAATGCCTTTGTTACACAGGCATTTTAGTGCAAGCATAATCGGAGGAATGCAAAGATTTAGGCTAAAATCAGGAATAGATAATATTTTTAAAAGTGGTTATTCTTTACCTCCTTCAGTAATAACAATTGAGACAACTTATTTATGCAACTTAAGATGCAAAACCTGCTGGTTTTATGGAACTGAAGGAATAATGGATAAAAAAAATATGAGCAAATCTCTCTCTATAACTCAATTAAAGAAAATTGCTGATGATGTTGCTGTTTCAAAGCCATATATTTATTTAACAGGAGGAGAGCCTCTAATAAACAAAAGTCTATTGGAATTTATAAGATATGCAACAAAAAAAGGAATTGTTGTTGGTATGGTTACAAATGGAACTTTAATATATGAAAATAATGCTAAAGATATAATTGATTCTGGTATTGATTTTATCACAATCTCTATTGATGGCCCTGAAAAAATACATAACAATATTAGAGGGAAAGTCTGTTTCAAAAAGTCAATAGATGGAATAAAATATTTATTAAAAGCCCGTGGAAAAAATAAACTTCCTGTTATTACTCTGAATTGCACAATATCTGATTACAATTATCTTCATCTTTTAGAAATTCAAAAAACTGCAGAAGATATTGGTGTGGATATTGTTGCTTTTCAGCACCCTTGTTTTTTAAGAAAAAATACAATAAAAACACATCATACATTATTCAAAAAATATTTTGAAAAAAGTGACAAACTTGTAGAAGGTTATGGAAGTGATACTGCCCTGAATATAAATCCGGAAGAATTATTTAAGATTATTAATAAGATAAAAAGAAGCAAGAAAAGAGTTGATGTAAGAATCTATCAAGACCTTAATTACAGAGATACTATAAAATATTATAAAACTGAAAATGCTGTTAATAATAAATGCGTTAATCCCTGGTATTCTGCTATAATAAAACCTAATGGAGATGTTACTCCATGCCTTGGATATGTTGTTGGAAACATAAATGAAAAATCCTTTAAGGAGATATGGAATAATAATAAGTTTAAACACTTTAGAAAGATTTTAAAGCAGAGAAAATATTACCCTGGATGTATTAGGTGCTGCGGGTTTTTTTATAATTGGTAAAATGAAAATCTTTACAGATTTTCAAATCCTCATCACACCAGAAATTATAAATTTCTGGATGCCATTCAAATCTTACGATTTGAAGGTAAGAGTATGATTTCGGAAAATGAAAATTATTTTAGTTAATCCAAACTATGAAGGAAGTTTAGAATCTAAAAGAGCATACATACCTTTGGGACTTGCATATATAGCTGCAGTAATAAGAAAATCCAACAGGCATCAACTAAAAGTTATAGATGCTGCTGCATTAGACCTGCCTGATGATAAGTTATTGGAAGAAATAAAAAACTTTAATGCTGATGTTGTTGCAGTAGGTGCTGTTACAGACCTTATGAAAGCAGCAGTGAATGTCTGCAACATAGCAAAAAAAGCAGGAGCTAAGACCGTTATAGGAGGGGTACATCCAACTATACTTCCTGATGAAACAATTGCTTTTGAAGAAGTTGACATCGTCATTATTGGAGAGGGAGAATATACTTTATTGAAACTCTTAGATACACTTGAAAAAAAGAGCAGTTTGAGAAAAGTGGATGGAATCTTTTTTAAAGAAAAAATAAAAGATAAGATAAAAGTATTAAAAAATAAGCCTAGAAAAGCTATAGAGAATCTTGATGAATTGCCTTTTCCTGCAAGAGATTTATTTCCTTGGAAATTATATTCTTCCTACAGCAGCATAGTTAGAAAAACTCCCTCAATGCATATGATGACATCAAGAGGGTGTCCGTTTCACTGCACATTCTGTGCATCACAAAGCCTATGGAAAAACTGCAGAGCAAGAAGCGCAAAAAGTATTGCCGATGAAATTGAAGAACTTATAAAAAATTTTGGGATAAAAGAAATCTATTTATTTGATGACACTTTTAATTTAAATTTAAAAAGGGCTGAAGAAATCTGCGATGAAATCATAAACAGGAGATTAAAGATTTGTTTAAGGGTACAGGCAAGGGTTTTGCCAATGACAGAACAGCTTCTTAAAAAAATGAAAAAAGCAGGATGCTGGTGTATTTATTATGGAATTGAGTCTGGTAATGAGATGGTATTGAAAGATATAAAAAAGAACATAAGTCTTGAACAAGCAAGAAAAACATTTAGAATGACTGAAAATGCAGGAATAAGAACCTTTGGATTTTTTATGATAGGCTTGCCAAAAGATGACAGAAAAACAATAGAAGATACTTTAAATTTTGCTCTTGAAATTAATCCTGATTTTGTTAATTTTGGGATATTGATTGTTTATCCTGGAACTGAGATATATGAGCTTGCAATAAAAGAAAAAAGCATAAACAGGATAAAACCAAAAGAAATTTTTAAGCCTTCAAGATATACCAATAAAAATCTTTCTGATGAGGAACTGCAAAAAGAGCTATCAAATATTTATAAAAAATTTTATATCAGACCAGGATATATGATCAGAAGGCTATTGAGAATAAGGACATTTAATGAACTAAAAGCAAATATAACCTCCGGGTTGCCAATGCTTAAAGGAAAAAATCCATTTATTGTTGCAAAAAAATGGATAGCTAGTGATTAGCCTGAAGTTCCTTTTTTGATATAACCTAAAAAAGAAATTCCCTGCTTAAATAACTCTAAGACTCTTCCTTGCTTAATACTTTTCTTTAAATAGTGAAAGATTATTCTTGGCCTGAAATAAAATTCTCTTAATCCTTTTTTATAATAAATTCTTAAATCTTCTTCTGTTAACCCTTTTGGAATAAAGGAAATTTTTCCTTGATTCATGATATTCCAGTCTTCTTTGAATTCACCATATTTTCTCGCAGTGTTATACAGCATTGTTCCTGGATAAGGAGTCATATATGAAAAAAAACAATCATCTAATGGAAGACTTTTGACAAAATCTATTGTCTCCTGCATTGTTTCTTTTGTTTCTTTGGGGTGCCCTAAAATAACAAAACCTGCTGTTTCAATTTCTGTTTTCTTTGTCATAATCACTGCCCTTTTAATCTGTTCCAGAGTTATTCCTTTTTTCTCAAAATCTAAAATTTCTTGATTTCCAGACTCAATGCCAAACTCCAATTTCCTGCATCCTGCCCTATACATTAATTTAAGTATTTCTTCATTAATATGGTCAACTCTTGAAAGACAGGTCCATGTAATATCTATTTTATTTTCAATTATATAATTGCAGAATTTTTTAAGCCTTTCCCTAAAAATAACAAAATTATCGTCGTAAAAATCTATGTGTTTAATCTTATATTCTATTGTAAGAATTTTAACAACCTCTATAAGTCTTTCTGCTGAATAACTTCTAAGGCAATTTCCATAAAGTTTTGCACAAAAAATGCACTGACCAGGGCAACCTCTTGAAGATAAAAAAGAAAATGCCGGAAATCTCCAGCTTCTTGATATTGATTTTGAATAAATATTTGTGTCTTCAAGAAGATTCCAGGCAGGCAAAGGTATATCATCCATATTTTTTATAAGTTCTGCAGGTTTAGTTCTTATAAGTTTTTTGTTTTTCCAAAAAATAATCCCATTTATTTTTGAAAAATCCTTATTCTTTTTATCAAGTTCCTTTAATAGTTTTACTAGAGTTATTTCTCCTTCACCTAAAACACCATAATCAAAATCTCTATTTCTTTTCATAACTTCTTCTGGCATAACTGTTGCTTGGGCACCCCCTACAATGACCGGAATGTTAATTTTTTCTTTTATTTTTGAAGCTATCTGTGATGCGGGCTGAACAGAAAGTATTGTTATAGTTATTCCTATATAATCTGCATTTAAATCCAATACTCTTTTTACGGTTTCTTCAATAGACAAATCAAGAGTTTGAGCATCAATAATTTTTACTTCAATATCCTCAATATCTCTAAGAACAATTGCCGCAAGCAAGCAGAGTCCTTCTGGCAAAATTTTCATATCTTTTAAGGAATTTACAGGAGGATTTATCAGGACGAGGGTTTTCTTTTTCATTTTAAAATAAGACTTGTAAATCAAAAAAACAATGTGCCACCCACACTTAAAAGTGTGGGTTTGCGACAGGCACTTGTTTTTTGGATGCTCCGAAATTGAAAATCCTAAAGTTACTACCATATCATAAATGATATGGTTTTCAATTTCGGACATCAAAAAGTTTTTGTGTCTTACCACATACTAAAGTATGTGGGCTGTTTAAAACTTTTGGATGCATGAAAAAACTTTTAGGGTTTTTTCTGCACATAAAATGTATAACATTTTATTGTGATCCAAAATTGATAACTGTATCTTTAGCTGTCCATAATAAATTATGGGTTAACAATTTATGAACATATAGATTTTTAAGTGTATTAAAATATTATGGTGAAGTAATTGTATAAAAAATTATTTAAATCTATATATAACCAATGCTACTTGTTTTTGCTGTTCATCAAAGAAATAAGCTTTTACAGGCTCAACTGAATCATTATGCCTTTGAGGCCAATCATAAGCCCATTGCGGTGTGAAACCTGGTTCAAAAGCTGATATTACAATGTATTTTGGTTTTAATTTCTTGAGGTTTTCATTAAATAAAGTCTCGTTCCCTTTAATGCCATTATCATGAAAATTTTCTATTTTTCTTTCTGAATAATAAGTATGCTGTGTTTGAGATGCGCTTATTATAATATCCTCGGAATTGGAATTTTCTTTTAGCCATAATCCGGAGCCCTTTACCTGCTGATAAGAAGGGATTTTATTTTTTATTCTAGAATCTGCATGATAATATTGTGCATAGATTCCTAGAATAGATATTAATATTATTAGGATGATTGAAATTTTTTTATTATTTAGAAAACTTCCTGCATATTCAGAAAAAACTATTGCACCTTTGCTTGTAAAGACTAACATTCCTGGCAATAAAGGAAAAAACCATCTGAATTCATAGACCCCTATAGGTTTCATGAAAAATACAAAAAAACTTAGAACAAATAAGATAACTAAAAAATTAAAAATATCTGATTTAAATCCTAAATCCTCTTGGGTATTGTTTATTTTTTTAATTCTTTCATAGCTTATAAAAAATTCTAACAAAAACAAGATTAATCCTAATATAAACGCATAAAATAATATAGGGGGCAACCAAGGCACAAGTGATTCATAAAAACCATTAAAGACTGTCAGACAATGGATGCATATTGGATTTTGGGGCTGATAATAATTCTGGAATATCGGATGATTAGATATTTTTGGCCATATCATAAAGAAACTGACTATTAAGATAATTACTATCCCTAAGGTTATAATCCTGTACTTCCTGCCCAGGATTGCTGACTGATTCAGAATCAAGAAAAACAAAATTATAGCTGGTATAAAAATCAAGTTTCCTGGCCTGAAAAAAACAGAGAGAAGAGAAAATAATATTACAAAGAATAAAGAATATTTTGGTTTAAGAATCCAGATATTTTTCTTTTTAAAATAAGACCTAAAAAATATAAATATAGCCAAGAATTCAAAAATTAATGCAAAATTTTCTGTGTGGAACCTATTGCTATAAAATAAATTCTCCCAGAGAACAATCATTATTGCTGTAGAGATTAATGCTATTTTTCTATCAGAATACATCTCAGAAATCATAAAATATGTAAGCAGGATTAAAATTATTGATGGAATAAATAATCCAAAAAATCTTATTAGGGGTTCACTGGTTAATCCTATGATAAAAAAGGCAGACATTAACAAAGGAAAACCTGGAGATCTTATGCCCCCTAGTTTATAATCAACTAATCCTGCGTAATTTTTCGCAGCAGACATGTATTCTGCCTCATCCCACCATAATGGCTGGTTTTGAGTTAACCAAAAATAATAAAATCTTATTGCAAATGCTGCTATTAATATTATTATTAAGGTGAGGTTATAAGGGTTTTTTAGCCAATTTTTTATCTTATCTTTTCTTTTTTCCAATATAGGGGTTGTTTCATTTTTTATCTCTTTTTCTTCAGTTTCCATGATTAAACAATTAAAAAGGGGTTTTTATTTGTTTTTGTTCTTTATTTTGTGCTTTCTACTCTTTCCCAACCATCTTTATGATAGTTCTTCTTTATATAAACTTCTTTAAAAACCAATAGCCACATGTAAAATCTTGCCAAAACTAACTCAATTGACCAAAAAAATTCTTTTACTGTCTTTGGATAAAGGAATAAATCTATTATTCCTTTTGCTTCATTAAAAAAAGTTTTTGTTCTTGGAATTTTTTTTGTATCTACATATTTATCTAGGGTTTCATGTGCTCTTGCGGTTCTTATTTTCTGAGATATCCAATCTGTCCAGTTGTCTACATTTTTTATATAAACCAAAGCTTCTTCAGCATAACTAATTTTATAATCTTTTTCCCAAAAAAGAAATGGAACAATACTGTCCTCTGCAACATCTAGTGGAAAACTTTTTATTATTTTATTGCGAAATGCCCATAAATAACCAGAACACTCTAAGAATTGATTATTTTTATACAAAATTCTTCTTAATTTATGTGCAGAATCAAAAAGAAAGTTTGCCCAATACCCATATTTTGTATCTCGCGATTCTTGA
>ERZ1292623.825-Hain-H51-01um-R1-825-length-31631-cov-72_pt4 | contig 13511 bp, 19 predicted proteins | sample MGYA00564398_ERZ1292623 | MGnify/ENA primary metagenome ERZ1292623 (study PRJEB36523, sample SAMEA6512633) | groundwater metagenome | collected 2019-01-07 | study: AquaDiva: Metagenomics assemblies of 32 groundwater samples
ACAAAGAAAAAATAATTAAATACTCTATGATCTTTGGATCAATTTTGATAAGTGGAGTTATTATTTATTTCAGAAATGAACTAGCTAAACTTCAAGGATATGGAATATTAGGAATATTTTTAATTAATTTAGTAGGTAGTGCAACCATAATCATACCCGCTCCATCGCTTGTAGCCACATTTGTGGGGGGATCTATTTACAATCCTGTAGTAGTAGGTCTTTTTTCAGGAATAGGTGCCTCAATTGGCGAACTAACAGGATATCTCGCTGGATATGGAGGTTCAGCTGTAATTGAGGAAAATAGTAAATATAAAAGGATTGCAAAATGGATGAATAAAAATGGATTTATCACAATACTAGTTTTAGCAACTATTCCTAATCCTATTTTTGATCTTTCAGGAATATTTGCTGGGGCAACACATTATTCGCTTAAAAAATTCTTTCTTGCAGTCTTAATGGGTAAGACCGTCAGATTTATTGGAATTGCCTTACTGGGAAATAGCTTTTTCTAGCATTAAATTTTTTTCTCCATTTTGCTTTTTGCCAACAATTTTTTCAAATTTTTCTTTATCAATTGTTTCTGTTTTAAGTAGCGCTTCAGCAACTTCATCAAGTTTTGCTTTATGTTTTTTAATTAATTTCTCTGCCATTTTTAAACCATTGTCCATAATTTTTCTGACCTCGTTATCAATTTTTTCTTGTGTTCTTGGTGCAACTGCATTTTCTTGATAAAATTCAGTTTGCCCAAATTCTCCAGCGGCTGAATCTGGTCCATAATTAACAGGGCCCATCGCGCTCATTCCCCATTCAACAACCATGGCTCTTGCAATTCTTGTTGCGTTTGCAATATCACTTGAAGCTCCTGAGGTCATTTCATTAAATATGAATTGTTCTGCTGCCCTACCTCCAAGCATGGCTGTAATCTGATCCAGAAGTCTTGTTTTGGTATCATGGGTTCTATCCCCAGATGGTGGAATTAAAGTATGTCCCAAACTCATACCACGAGCCACAATTGAAATTCTGTGAACTGGATCCATCCCTTTTGTATAATGGGTAACAATAGCATGTCCCGCTTCATGATATGCTGTAATTTTTTTATCTTCCATACTTTGAAGCCTCTTTTTGGCGGGTCCTAGTTTTACTTTTGTTGCCGCTTCCTCAACGTCTAGCATGTCTATTTCTTCTTTTTCACTTCTACCTGCTTGAATGGCTGCTTCATTTAACATGTTTTCAAGGTCTGCTCCCGAAAAACCTACCGTTCTTTCTGCAATCTTTTCCCAATTAATTTTCTTGCCAAATCTTTTACCTTTGGCATGAATTTTCATAATATCAAGTCTTCCTTGTTTATCAGGCATGTCTAAAGTTACTCTCCTGTCAAACCTACCCGGACGAAGAAGAGCAGGATCTAATAAATCGCCCCTATTGGTTGCAGCCAGAACCATAATAGATTCATTTGGAGTAAAACCATCCATTTCAACTAAAATTTGATTTAAGGTTTGTTCTCTTTCATCATGTCCGCCAACCAATCCAGACCTTCCTCTCTGCCTTCCAATTGCGTCAATTTCATCAATAAAAATAATAGATGGTGCTTGTGCTTTGGCTTGTGCAAACAAGTCACGAACGCGAGAGGCTCCAATTCCTACAAGCATTTCCATAAACTCAGAACCAGCCATAGAGAAAAATGGGACATTAGCTTCGCCGGCGACAGCTTTTGCAAGTAAAGTTTTTCCAACGCCTGAGGGACCAAATAAAAGTACACCTTTTGGAGTTCTTGCTCCAATCTTTTTGAATTTTTCAGGATTTTTCAAAAAATCTACTACTTCTATTAGTTCTTTTTTGGCTTCATCAACTCCTGCAACATCTGAAAATTTTATATCTTGTTTGCCTTTAGCAAAGATTTTAGCTTTACTTTTGCCAAATGAAAAAATATCTTGTGCTCCTCTTGTTTGAGATTTCATCATGTAAAAAAACAATCCTCCAAAAATGATAATAGGTAAAACAATACTAAAAATTTCTGACACGGCCTTAATTAATGTTTGATCTATGATTGCAAAATTTAATTTAGTAGGATCAATATCTGCTTTTTCTAAAAGATCTGTAAAACTTTCACCTTCTTCTTTAACTGCTGTTTTAACTCCCCCACCTTCACCTGCGGTGTAGGTCAAGAGAATATTATCTTTTTCAATAGCTACCTTTTCTATTTTTTGATCTTTAATGTCATTTAAAGCTTGGGAAAGATCAATTTTTGAGTCAATTGGTTCTCCAATTCCTAAAAGAGAAAGTATTGGTGGAAGAAAAAAAAGAACAAGTAAAATCCCAAACACTAAAGTCCAAATGTTTACTTTAAATTTAACTGTTACTTGTTTTTTAACAGGTTTTTTCTTTTCATCTAATGTAGGTTTCATGCTTTACGATTTTACCTTACTTTTGTCCCATTTTCCACATTTTCCTGAAGTTGGAAAATATGTGGTCTATCATCTCCAGCCGCCAACATCATGCCATTACTATAATCTCCCTCTGAACCAATCTTTTTTGGGGCTATATTAACCACAAACGGAAGTTGCTTTCCAATCAATTCCTCTGGTTTATAATGTTTCATAACTCCAGCAAAAATAATTCTTTCACCAATTTCTTCCCCTAAATCCACAGTCAATTTCATTACCCAATGGCTCCACTCTGGAACAGTAGCTTCAACAACAGTCCCCATTCTAATATCAACCTTTTCAAAATCTTCAAAGCTTATTGTGTCCATGAGTATATAATATCACATAATACTTATTTGTATCTTGACAAATTACAAATGTTTCAATATAATCATTTGTAATATATGAACTTACAAACCTACAAGACTACTTTAAGTCGATCCAATCAAACTGCAGTCCCAGCTTATATCATAAGTAAATTAGGCTTAACAGCAGGCGATAATTTAATTTGGAATCTTGACCCTGTATATAAAACTATAAAAATAAAACAAGCACCTAAGGACTGGGGTGAATATCTAAGCGGTTTAGGAAGTGGAACATGGAAAAATATAGATGTTGAAGAGCATATTAAACAAGGAAGACAAGATAGAGTCTTTAAATAGAAAATTAAAATGAAATCACCTGTTTTTTTAGATACATCATGCTTCATATATCTTTTAGAAAAACATCCAAAATATTTTGAGATTATAAAACCGATATTTACAATGCTTTCAATTAACAAAGCTGTAGCATTTACATCACTAATCACTGTTACAGAAGTGCTAACAAAACCGCTCCAAGATAAAAACACAGTGCTTGTAGAAAATTGCTTAGAAGCCTTTTCTGAAATTCCAAACTTAGATGTTGTTAGACCTAACTACAAAATTGCGGTCGAGGCAGCTAAAATAAGGGCTGAGTATAATCTAAACTTACCAGACGCCTATCAACTTGCTATAGCTGTTGACACAAAATGTAAAACTTTTTTGACTAATGATAAAAAGTTAAAAAGATTTAAAGAAGTAGAAGTAACTACTCTTGATGAGTTGATTTCAAAGTAACCCTATTTTTTCTTTAACTTCCAAAACTGTTTCTGATGCAATTTTTCTAGCTTTTTCTGCCCCACTTTTAATTACTTCATCTACATAAGAAGTTTTGTGTTCTAACTCTTTCCTTTTTTCTTGTATTGACCTAAGTTCTTTATATATAGCTTCTGCCAGTTCTGTTTTAAGTTCTCCGTATTTAATCCCATTATTCATATAGCTTAATTCATAATTCTTGCGTTTATCAATTCCTTCAAAAAGTTCTACAAATTTTAATAAATTGGCAACTCCTCCTGTTGTTGGAACTACCTCCCCTTTTCCTGAATCAGTTGGAGCTCCAGCAAGTCTTTTTTGGATAGTTTTTAAATCATCAGTTAAATTAATATAACTTCCTTCAATCGATTTACTCATTTTTCCTTCACCTGAAAGTGATGGAATATATTCACCATTAGTTGCAAATCTAACCGGCTCTGGAAATTTTGTACCATATGTATCATTCATCTTTCTGGCAATTTCTCGTGCTACTTCCAAATGTGGTTCTTGGTCAATACCAACAGGAACAAGACTGGCTTTATAAATCAAGATATCAGCTGCCATTAAGATTGGGTAATTAAGTAGTGCAACTGTGGAAGCGTTTGGGTATTGTTTAATTTTATCTTTATAAGTTGGTAAATGCTGCATCCTAGCAAGACTTACAACTGTTGAAAACAAATAGAAAAGTTCTGTGTGTTCAGGGATATGTGATTGTATAAAAATTGTTGATTTTTCTGGATCTAGGCCAATAGCTAAATAATCTAAAACTACATTTCTAATGTTATCTAATAGTTCACTTTTGTTATATGGAGTAGTTAAAGTATGAAGGTCTGCAACCATATATAAAGTTTCCAGATCACTTCTATCTTGGAGTTCAAGCATACCTTTCACTGCCCCCAAGTAGTTTCCTAAATGTAGCCTGCCCGTTGCCCTAATACCTGATAGTACTCGTTTTTTCATATGGATATATTTTAACAGAAAACAAAAAATCCGCCATTAAAAGGTGGAGTTTTTCTTCTTGTTGCGGGGCTGGGAGTTGAACCCAATCTGTGAGATTATGCTAACTGTAATCTCTAATTACTTAGAGTGCCGGACTATATTATCACCTCGTCAAACGAGGGCTCGGCGTGTAGTCTCTAGAGGGTCAATTCGCCAGCTGGCGAACGACTTCCCTCGGGATTGACCAAAATTAATTGGTGTTCCCCGATATAGCCAAGTTCTCTTTAAACATTATTGTTTAAAGGGCCCATATTTATTTAAGCCTCACGTGCAGCCGTACACTACCCCGCATGTAATTGTGAGCAATTATAAATTGTAAAGAACAACTACAATTATACCTTTAAAATTCATATTGGTCAATTGTTTTTGAACTACCATATATAGTATAATTTATATGATGGCGAAATCAAAAGAAAAATTGGAAGCAATCAAACTCAGACAATCTGGCAACAGTATCAAATCCATCGCCAAAAAATTAAGCGTCTCTCCTGGATCTGTAAGTGTATGGTGCAAAGATGTTAAACTTTCTGCTGCACAATTAAAAACTTTAGAAAATAATTCACACGACCCATTTTACGGTCGTCGCCTTCAAAATTCAATTATGCAGAGAAAAATTAAAGAAGATAAAATAATAAGACTTTTAAACTTGGGGAAAAATGAGATAGGAATTATTAATAAAAGAGAACTTTTTCTAGTCGGAATTGCTCTATATTGGGCAGAGGGATTCAAAAAAGATAGTCAAGTTGGTTTTGCAAACTCGAATTCTGATATGATTAATTTATATATAAAATGGTTAGAAATCTGTTGTAATGTAAAAATAAATGATCTTTTGCCGAGAGTAACCTTAAACATTTCACACAGGCACAGAGTTAACAAAATACAAGAATACTGGTCAAAAGTAACAGGTATATCTATGTCGCTATTCAAAAAACCTTTTTATCAGAAATCAGAATGGAAAAAAGAATATACGAATCAAAATGAATATTATGGAGTCTTGAGAATTAAAGTTAGAAAGAGTCTAGATATGCTCAGAAAAATACATGGTTGGATTGAAGGCTTAGCAAATGCTAAAATACAGCACTAAGGCAGGATAGCTCAAGGGTGGAGCAATCGTTTCATAAGCGATCGGTTATCAGTTCGAATCTGATTCCTGCCACACTAGAAATTATTTAAACAATTCCAGCCATTTCCTCCAATTTGGCTTTGGTTTTACTTCTTCTTCCTCAGGGATTTGGGGGGCAAGTTTTTTAACAATACTAGCCTCAGGTAAAATAATAATTATCTCCCCTTCCTTAGCAAGCCCAAGTTTATCGCGAAGCTGTTTTTCAATAAATTCTTCGCTTTGAGTTACTTCTAATTGTTCTGCTAACTTTTTATTTTCCTCATTTATTTTTTCGAGTTTGACTTTTGTTTTTTCAATTACAGTATTACCCTCTTTTATTCTTTTTAAACTTTTTATTAATGATGAAGCTAAAATCATAAATATTATAACTGCAGCTACTAACCCCATAATATTGACTATTTTTTTATTCAATGTATAATATCCCTTCTAAGAACTATTACGACATTAGTCGAATATAATTCTTAAATTATATTATGACACAGGATACTGTTAAAAGTTTACTCCCTAAATTTATTTCAGATTTAGGCAATAAAGGTAGATCTCCAGCAACAATACTTGCTTATAGATCTGACCTTGAGCAATTATTGGAATACTTAACAAAAAATTCAATTGCTACACCTAACCAAATTAAATCTAGCGATCTAGATTCATTTAGAGATGCTTTGTTATCTCAAAAATTCACACCAAAATCAGTTTCCAGAAAGTTAAACGCAGTAAAAACTTTTTTCAGATGGATGGTTGAGAATTCATATTTAACTACTGATTTGTCAAAAAGTGTTTCTCATCCAAAAGTTGAAGTCTCGTTGCCTAAGTTTTTAACACCAATTGAATACAGGGCTCTTCGTGACGTAGTTAAATCTGATTCTAGAATTTCTGCCATGATTGAACTTATATTGCAATCTGGTCTTAGAATTTCTGAGGTTGCCAATATAAAAATGGCTAATTTAACAGATAGTCAAATTAAAGTTGAAGGTTATGCAACACAACCTGAAAGAATAACTCCTCTAAATAAACCCGCAAAAGACGCATTGGATAAATATTTAGCAGATAGACCAAAAATAGAATCAGAATATATTTTTATAAGTAAGACTGGAAAACCACTAGCAGTTAGAAATATTCGAGCATCTGTTGACAGATTTATTCAAAAAGCTGAACTTCCAAAATATTCTGTCAATGATTTAAGAACTACTTTTATAGTTGAAAATATTAAAAATGGAGTCGACCTGATTTTAATATCACAAGTTACAGGACACAAAAGACTTTCAACTACAGAAAGATATTTAAGTTTGGCAAGTGTTTCTGAATCTGGTAAAAAACAAGCATTAGTTGAGTTGTAATTCTCCTTCATGTTAGAATGCCGTATATGGCTAAGCAGAACGAAATTTGGAAAGGCGTTTTCAGTGGTGTTGACCTCAAAGAGAAAATCCCGCAAATAGTTAAAGAACTATCTGAAAAAACTAGTTTCATTTCTGATAAGTTACTCAGCACAAGTTCTTGGTGGAGTGAATCAACAGGAATTGGTGCGTTTCATTTTAATGGAATGTTTGAAGGCAACAAAGCAATTTTGAAAATTCAAGGTGTTAAACCAATAACAAGCGAGGTCTTTATGATAAATTCATTTGCTAAACAAAATAAAAGTAGAATTATAAGACCACCATATGTTTATGCAAGTTTCCCGTGGGATGACAAAAAGGGATATGAAGCCTTCGTCCTTGAAGATGTCGGCACTAATTTAGTTGTTTCTCCACCCACCAATGAGGAATCTGTTAAAAAGTTTTTTGAATATTATAAAGAATACCGATCTAATTGTAGAAATAACCCATGGTTAGAAAAGTCGGATGTTCAAGTAAACGAAGTTATAAAACAAAGATTTAATCAGTGGATAGAAGCAAGTTATAAAGTTTTTCCAAACCATCCGCTTAGAGAAAATGGTGACGAAAAACTGATTAGGCAAGCTGTTGAAGTCTTAGTTAATAATCCTAAGTGGTTAAATCTCGAATTTGCACACGGGCATTTTTCTGCACGTGATTTATTTAGAGTCGATAATCAAATAGTGGTACTTTCAAATTTGTACTGGTCATGGCGAACACCCTGTTATGATTTGGTCTTCGCCCACCACTGGTTTATGTACGACTTAGCTGGCGTTGATGGGATTAAACCTAAGTATGTCGAAGACCAAAGAAACATTTGGATTAAAAATATGGAAAAAATAGCCAAAGATAAAACTTTATTGAAGTATGCACTACTTGAGAGAGCTGCCGCAGGGTTAAACCTAGATGCTTTAAGTATTGACATTAAAAAACCTATCAGTAAGTATTTAGTTGATAGAACGAGAGAGATTACGACAGAGCTAATTAAAGAATTGTCTTAATTTCTTCATCTAATGATCTTACAAAATCTTCATAAACTTTAATTTCAGAATATTTGAGTTCAGAAAGTGCATTCTCATGTTTAACTCCCCTGAAATGTTTATTCATTTCAATAAGTTTTGCCTTGTACTCATTTCTTTTTTCAATTAAACTTTTTAGTCTGTTTGTTTTATTCATTTTTAATTTGTGGGCCTGAATGGAGTCGGACCATTATCTCGAATTTATAAGATTCGCGTCCTGACCGCTGAACGACAGGCCCAATCGCTGAATTATATCAAATTAAGATTACTTTTTCTTTGAAGTGAATGATTGAGGCATATGTTCCCAATCTCTATTTTTCCTAATTTTGATATTTTTGTCCCAGATAGCCTGAAGAGCAGACATGTCTATTTTGTTTTTCTTTGCAAAACCTAAAAGTCCAATCATATCCTTCGGGAAGCAAGCTCCACCAAATCCCCCATCTCCATCTGGTCCAGGAACTCTTAGATGTGTGCCAATTCTAGGATCAGCTTCTACTGCTTTATATACATCTTTATAATCAATTTTTAACTTTTTACTCAAAACATAAAATTCATTTCCTAATAAAACTTTGGAAGCCAAAATTAAATTACTCATATATTTAATTAATTCTGCTTGTGTCACATCAACAATAAAATAAGGTTGATCTTTAGATAATATTGTTTTATATAATTCTTTTACCCTATCACCTATACGCTTTTCGCTAACACCTATTACTGTTCTTGATGGATGTAAAAAATCATAATTAGCTTTATTTTGAGTTAAAAATTCAGGATTCATGGCGAAATTAACTTTAGGATATTTCTTGGCCATCTTGGCAGTAGTTCCTGGAAGTGATGTTGATTTTAATATAATAATTTTCTCTGTACCCTCTACTTTTTTGGCAACAGTTGAAACTACTTTTTCAACTATACTCATATCCATTGCAGAATAATCAGAAAACATTGGGGTTGGAACGCTGACAAAAATAAACTCTGATTTTTCGATTACTTGATCAAAAGTAGAACCACCAGTTTTATATTTGTCATACCACAATACTTCATTTTTTGACGATTTAGAAAATCCTAAACCTGTAGCCTGCCCTACAAACCCATAACCAATAATTCCAATTTTATTCATAGTTTGAAGGATACCATTTAAAGTTTCGCTCGTCTAGTGATTTCTGCATCTACAAGTCTTACATCTCTTCCATTTTTAAGTCTGCTCATCTCTTTAATTATTTCTGAAGTTCTTTCGTTTTTCATTTCATTAACTTTCTTCATATCAAGTGTCGTATCTAATGAAAATGGCGGTTGAGGTTGATTATTAACAATTGTTTTTACATATGCATGAAATCTTTCTACATTTAAGAGATCATCTTCACCAAATGTTGGGGCAAATTCATGTTGTAAATAATTGGCATCAGTTACACCTACTCTAAATGATATTTTTGTACCTACATTTCCAAAAACTGCATTCTTTACTTCTTCTTCCATCTGCCCTATAAACTGATTGGCAACTGTTAAATTTAATTTATATTTTCTAGCCTCTGATAAAATTACTGCAAAATCAGGCGTTGCAAAATTTTGAAACTCATCAACATAGAGGTAAAAATCACGTCTTTTGTCTTCTGGTGTATCACTTCTACTCATTGCTGCCATTAAAATCCTAGGGACTAGGATAAGCCCTAAAAAGTTTGAGTTTTCTTCACCCAGCTCTCCTTTGGCAAGATTAATTAAAAGTATCTTTCCATTATCCATAACATCCCTGAACGAGAAAGAAGATTGAGATTGTCCAATAATATTTCTAATCATTTTGTTGGTAACAAATCTTCCAAATTTAGATGTAATGTAGTCCAAAACCTCTGATTTATGAAAATCTGAAGTTTGAGCTATCTGATCTGTCCAATAACGTCTTATAATTGGATCTGTAACCTTAGGAAGTAGTTCTTGAACATATCTTGCATCAGTTAAAACTCTCATTAATTCAACAAAAGTAGCTCCAGGCTCTGACATAATTGTAAGCATGGCATTTCGCACTGCGTGCTCAAATCTAGGACCAACAATACCTGTTTTATACGGGTCAAAAAGCTTATACATCATATTTATAATTGACGAAGCTACAAAATGTTTTTCATCTTCAGTTTTGGCTTCCATTAAATTTAGGCCCATTGGTCTTTCCGTATCTGATGGTCTAAAATAAATAACATCTTCAGCTCTCTCTGGAGGAATAAGTTTTAAAATATCTTCAACAGCATCACCATGGGGATCCATAAAACAGATGCCACGACCAGAATTGATGTCTTGCATAATCATACTTTTTAAAAGTTCTGTTTTTCCAGTACCTGTTGCTCCAATGATAAACATATGTCGCCTTCTATCATCATCTCCTATAGCAATTTCTCTTGTTACACCTCTATAGATACTTTTACCTAAATAAAGACCTTCTTCAGGAATCTCTGCTGGCGCTGGAGCAGTTTTACTATGTAACCAGTGAATATGTGGCGTTGTTATTTGTCTGTTTGGAAAGTGAAAAAGTGTTGCAAGCTCTTCTGAATTTAAAACTGAAACATGATTTTTTAAGATATTAAACATTGGTTGGTAGCGATACAAGAAATCTTGCATGAAACCACCTTTGTTGTAAATTTTTCTACTACCTAAACTGTTATATTCCCCTGCTACTTGACTGAGTGAAGAAACAATATTATCAAGATTCATTTTTGCTTTTTCTTTTGTAGTTGAAGCAACAATAATTCTAATTGAAGTTTCATATCCTACTTTACTTATTTTATTTTCAATAGCTTCTAAGGCTTTACTTGAAACTGAATATTTAGCCGATTCACTGCTGCTTTCTTGTTTTTTAGTATCTGAAATAAATTTACCTCCTGCTTTTTGCCAATCAGATTCAGCAGGAGAAATTAAGATTTGGACACATGCCCCCTCTTCTTCTCCTAATTTAGCCAAGCTTGATGTAAGAGAGGCCAAAATATCTGTTGGCAAATCTTTAAATGTTTTTAATGGATAATAATTAGCTTTTGATAACTGTAATGACTTGTAGGCAACTTTTCCTTCTTCAGAAAACAAATTTATCTCTTGAACTTCCTTGATTTCTGCGTCTGGATATGCTCCATGAATTTGTCTTTCAATTAAATCCTTGTATTCCGTAGGAGTCCAAACAAAAAATTTGATATCTTCTGATCTGGCTACTATTTCAAACGAAATTGTAGGTTGAACAGCAAATTTCTGTTTGAAACCTCCTTTTTTAATTGAAAAAAGAGATGCAAAAAGTTGTTCCATTGCATCAATTTTTATTTCATTTAATCGAGGAACAGAAACTTGTAAATAAACAGAATCTACTGACCTTTCTTCTCTTCCCCTATATCTGAATATAACAAAAAAGACATAGCCAATTATTGCCATAATGAATACCAAAAATATAATGAGAATCAAAAATGCAAAAATTGTATTTAAATCAGCTGTAATCATTTTTTAATTTTTTTGCTTTGCATCAAATAATATCTTCCAACCAAAGTATACTGCTTTTTTAAAGATACGAAGCCAATAACCTGCAGACCAGACAGATGAATCCTCAGTATCTCCTTTAATTTTAACTTCTAATGTTTCTTTATTAATTTCAGGAATAATAATATCAACTTTCTTTTCATCTGGAGTGGTAATTAATTTATTACCTTCACTATCTGTTACTTGGGCCTTAAATTGTGTAGGTACAGGAGCAACAACCTCTTTTCTTTCTATATTTAAAGGTGAAGCCTCATCAATATTTTCATACTGATCTTTTCTTGGTTCTCTCTCAGGCAGTAGTCCCATGAATTAATAATAACACAATTAAATCTGGACTTGAGGTATCGAAGTTGTTTTTACGCTAGCTAGTTGAGCTGTCTTTTCGATTGCAATTTTATTTAATTTACCTTCAATAACAGTGACCATTTTTGTTTTAGTTTCATTTGAATCTATTACGGGTTCAACTTTCCCTAAGGCAATCTCTGTTCCTGTTATTGATTTGTTGTCTGGAACCCGAATAGTCGAATATATTTCCAAGACTGGTGTTCCGTCTGCTTTAAAACCAAAGCCAATGTTATCAGTTCCACCATCATTATTTAACTCCCCTGTAATACAGTAATATGATTTTAAATCTCTGTCTTTTGTAAACGGAACACTATCAATGATACCTTTACTCCAAGGAGTACTAATTAATTTTCCATTAAGTTTTTTGTCAGCATCAATTGTAGTAGATATCCATTCAGAAACAATTTTGTTTCTTTCTTGCATTGCCACTTCCGGAATCTGTGTTGCTTGAATCTGAGCAAATTGCTCCATATTTTGAGCACTCGGTATATCCATACTAAACATTATAAGGATATATATATATATATATTGCAATAGGGATTTTGGAGTGTTAAGTTAAATCAGAAATAGGAATTATTTGAGCTACAACTTTACTATCCAGTTCAATCTCAATTTTTACAAGCTCCTTATTAGCTATTTTATCCAAAAGTTCAAAAAATCTTTTTTGAACTTCTTTTGCCTCTAATCTAATTATTTTATTATTTTTCATTTGCAATTTATCAATTTTATAAACTTTTTTATCGATTCTCTTATAAGTTCTGATACTGTTTTGTGTTTTTCTTTTGATAATCGTTTAAGCGCTAGGTAATCTTCTTCAGTAAGACATACTGTTACACATTTTGTTAATTTCATATTATTATTTTTATACTGCTAATTTAATTCTATTGTTTGCATAGCCGTTTATAAGCATATTTATAATTCTTTGATATGGGATACCTACTCCCTTTGCTTTTGATTTAACAGTTATCAAATCTTCATTTTTAACTCTTAAGGTTATGCTTTTACTCTTTTTTATTTCGAAATAGTTTTTAGCAGCTTCTACAAAGATTTGCTTAGTTTTTTTAAACTCTGATTTTGAAACAGAAGAATACTCGCCATTTGCGATAGCGTCTTCTATTTCCTGTTCGTATTTATCTAGTATTATTTTTTGCATATTTCTTTGTTAAATTATGGCTTGGATAAGCAGTTTTTAAAAATATCATTTTCTTTTTATCGTCTATTACATATGGCATGGCATAGATATAGCCCGTTGTTTTAATAATCAAAATATTTTGATTTGGATGCTTTTTGAGATTATTATGCTTTATATTGTCTAAGACCTTTCCATCGTAGACAAGGTCTAATAAATCCTCAAAAGACATTCCTCTAGTTTCTTTAAGTAAAGTACTTTTGTTACTGTCAAATCTTACATCGTACTTAAATTTAAACACCATAATTTTATTATATCAGTACATACTTTGTCAATACATAATAATTTATGTCTTCCATACTTCTTCCTTCACTTTTTTCTTGAAGTTTGTATATCTGGCCATGGTGAATAAATAGTCCGAAAGTCTATTTATGAAAACTAATATTCTTAAATCATAAGCGAAGCTTGCCCTTTCAGGGTAAATCTTGAATCC
>ERZ1292623.3434-Hain-H51-01um-R1-3434-length-13505-cov-23_pt1 | contig 13505 bp, 14 predicted proteins | sample MGYA00564398_ERZ1292623 | MGnify/ENA primary metagenome ERZ1292623 (study PRJEB36523, sample SAMEA6512633) | groundwater metagenome | collected 2019-01-07 | study: AquaDiva: Metagenomics assemblies of 32 groundwater samples
TATTATTTTGTTGTTAAGAGGCATAATAAGCATTAAATCACAAAAACAACTCTTTTAGTCCCCAAATTAAAAGTATAATCCAAATTATAAAAGGAAGCAATGTCTTCTTAATCAAATTTTTATCCTTATAGACTTTGTCTGCAATGTTTGAAATTTCTTTAGAAAAAGGTAAGATACCTACCGCAGTTAACAAGCTTAAAAATAACATAACTGCTAAAATTTGTACAATTGTTAGTTCTTTAAGTAGAAAATATAATACGATTAATGATAAGATCAAGAAAATTAATATTTTTAATTTGGATTCTTTATAAACCTTTTTCACTACATTATCTAGCCATGTCTTTGGATTTATTAAAACAACAATTATTTTTATACCCGCAATTAGTATAAAAATTAGCGCTAAAATTTCAATAGAGGTTCCTTTGAATGCCATTTTCTCAATTTATATTTTAATTATTTAATCTATTTAAACTATTTGTTTTTTAATAATAATTTTACAGCCCGGATTATCAGCCATTCTATCTCCTGTCTGCTTATTTTATTTTAACATTTCATAACCATCTTTGGAAATTTTAACAATATATCTTTCAACTTTATCAACGTAAACATTTTCTGGAATGGTTAATAATTGGACATATAGCTGTTGTTCATCTAGTTCGGCTATTCTTAATTCTAAAGGAAAATTACCAATTTTTTTATCCGTATCATAAACTTTTATCTTCCCATTAATTGTCTCTTTTTCTAATAAAGAAATCTCTTCATCAGACAACTTTATTTCTAATTCCCAACCAACTGAAGAGGCTTTCATGATCTTAAATATAATTGATTTATAATATAAATATTTAAAACTAATTATTATATATATTTTAAAAGAATGGCACTAGATTATCTAATAGGCAGAATAGAAAAAGTTTATCTTGAAGGAAGCCACTCTAGAAATTGTGCAATAGGAATTATGAATAAATTAGAATTTCTTGTTTCAAATGGAAATAACTATCTTTATAAAGAATGTTTAGTAAGATTTGATTTAAAGATCAAAGGTGGTTTTACCTTCCCACTTAGTAATTTTTTAACAACAAAAATACCTAATAATTTTTTTGGTTTAGATTATAATAAATACGTATTGGTTGGTTTGTGGCAAAATTCAACGCCCATGAGCTATATTACTCCAAAATACACTCAACTAGAACAACATTTTGATTGTGGAAGAAAAGATTATTATTTCTTTTTTCCAGAAGGTCGAGATGAAGTTGTAAAGGTGAAAAAAAATGATATAATGGAAATAAGAAAATCTTCGATTAAAGAAATAATTAATAGATTACCTGATCCAGAACACTCTTGCAGATTAATAGTGGTAGAAAACAAAACTAAATTAGAGGAAATTAAAATAGAAATAATGAGAAGTAATCTTTATCCAATAGGATTAGAAGATATCTGTAAAGAACCTTATAATAATCCAGGGATTTACACTAGCTAAAGATAAAAACATTTTTAGTCTACTCAACATAAATACCTGGTTTTCCAGGTTTAGCTTTTAATGATTTATTTTTTGGGTCATATTTTTTAGAGTCGTTAACTGAAAATACTTTTAGATTAACTCCTAGTTTTTCTGATAGTTTTTGTTGATTAAAAAAAGCAAGTTCATTTGGTATCACATATAAGTAAATAGTTGAATAAGTATCTTGTTTCACTCTAATTATTTTTATTATATTATTTATATCATTAAAGGTATTTTCAATAATCTGATCCTGTTTTTCCAGATTTTCATCGATTTTAGTTTCATCTGCTTTAGGCCATTGTTGTAATGACAAAAAAGATTTATTGCCGATTTTTTCCCACAATTCTTCTGTAATATGGGGACAGAAAATACTTAACATTTTCAGAAAATTTTCAGCGTCTTTTTTACTACACGATTCTCCTAAAAAAACTTCAAATAACTCTCTTAATTTGATTACAGCTAAATTGTATTTAAAGTTTTCAATATCATCTGTAATAAGTTTTATTGTTTTATTAACGACATGTTCAAGCCTTTTAGTTGATTTAGAATTTTTTAGTTTGTCAGAGTTTAATTTTGAGAAATGATTGACTATTTTATTTACAAATCTATAACCTCCCTCAATTCCTTTTTCACTCCATTGTATGTCTTTGTCAGGACTGGCAATGGAAACTAAAAAAAATCTTGCTGTATCTATCCCATATTTTTTTGAAACTTGTTCTGGAAGAACAACGTTTCCTCGAGATTTTGACATAACAAAACCGTCCTCTCCGTGCAACATCCCCTGATTGAAAAGTTTTGTAAAAGGCTCATTAAAATTTAAAAGTTTTAAGTCTCTCAAGGCTTTTGTAAAAAACCTTGCATAGATTAAATGCATACAAGCATGTTCTGCACCCCCAATATACTGATCAATAGTCATCCAGTATTTTATTTTTTTTTGGTCAAATGGCTGTCTGTTATTTTTTGAATCACAATATCTTAAAAAATACCAGCTTGAATCAAAAAAAGTATCCATTGTATCTGTTTCTCTTTTTGCTGATTTATTGCACTTAGGGCATTTAACAACAAGAAAATTTTTATTAGTTGATAGAGGATTTCCTTTTCCAAATTTTACTTTTTCTGGAAGTTTAATAGGAAGTTGAGATTCTGGAACAGGAACTATCCCACATTTTTCACAATAAATTATAGGAATGGGAGTTCCCCAGTATCTTTGTCGAGAAACAAGCCAGTCTTTTAATTTGTAGTTAATAGATGATTTAGCTAGTTTTTTTTCTGATAAATATTTAGTAATTTCATGAATAGCTTTCTTGTTGTTTAGATTGTTAAATTTTCCTGAATTAACTAAAATTCCTTCTCCTGTATATGCTCCAATTTCACCGACTATTTCTTTTAATAGTTCTGGGAATTTATCTGTTCCCATTTCTTCCATTGTATAGTGCCCCCTGCCTTTTAATTCTACAATATTCCCTCCTAATGCTTCTTGAAATATTTTTAAGCTTTTTTTACCACCCTCTTCTTCATTGTCTGCTGTAAACATTAGAATTCTTTTTACTCTAGATTTAATTGTTTTATCAATCTCATAATCATAAAATAATTTTTTTACTTCATAGAATTCTTTTTTTGCTGAACCATCTGCTATTTTCCAAGGAGCTACAAGTATCAATTTATTTATATGTCTTTTTGTATCCCCTAACCACCTAACTAAAAACGCAGACCCACAACTATGTCCTATTAAAATAGTATCTTCATTAATAATACTTTTCTCAAATTCTTTTTTCCACGCATTATAATCTGGCATCCAAGGATTAGGCATTATGGGGGTATATGTTGGAATTTCTCTTTCTAATAATTCTTTTTTAATATATGGTATCCAGTGTTTGTCATAAGTTCTTTTTTTAGAATTATTTTCATCGTGACTAGGGCACCCATGTACGATTATACAATTTATTTGTTTTTGTTTTATCACGGTTTTAATCTTTATATTATATTTCTTCGCGAATTCAAAATCTCTTTGGTCATGGGCTGGAACAGCCATTACCATCCCGCTTCCATAATCCGCTAAAACAAAATTTCCTGCATAAATAGGGACTTTTTCATTATTAATAGGATTTATAGCATAACTTCCTGTGAATACTCCTTCTTTTTCTAAAATCTCTTTTTCACTTGTTGATTTAATTTTTTTTAAGAACTTTTCTACTTCTGGTTTTTGCGTTTCAGTCACTAATTCAAAAAGTCTTGGGTGTTGAGCACTTATAACTATAAACGTAACTCCGAATAGAGTATCTGAGCGAGTTGTAAAAACAGGCCATTTTTCTCTGTTAATTTCAAAAAAAATTTCGGTTCCTTGGCTTTTGCCTATCCAATTTTTCTGCATTATTTTTATTTTTTCAGGCCAGTCTAGTTTTTCAATGTCATCTAAAAGTTCATCAGCATATTTTGTTGTTCTAATAAACCATTGTTCTAGTTGTTTAAATTCAACTTCGGTATCTTCATGCCTCCAACATTTTCCATTATGGACCTGTTCATTCGCTAAAACAGTATCACATTTTTTGCAGAAATTGACAGCAGCTTTTTTTCTGTAAACTAAGCCGTTTTCTAAAAATTTTAAGAAAAAATACTGGTTCCATTTATAATATTCTGGAGAAGAGGTTTTTATTAATCTGCTCCAGTCATAACTTAATCCAAGAGATTTCTGCTGTTTTATAAAATTTTTAATAGCAAGTTCCGTAAATTTTCTTGGGTGTTGTTTTTCTTTAATGGCGGCATTTTCTGCAGGCAGTCCAAAAGAATCATAACCCATAGGATATAAAACATTAAATTTTTGCATTCTTTTAAATCTAGCATAGACATCCCCTATAGTATAATTAAGAGCATGTCCCATATGCAATCCAGAACCAGAAGGATAGGGGAACATTTCTAAATTATAAAATTTTTTACTTTTATTTTCTTTAACATGAAAACATTTAGACTTTTCCCATTTATCCTGCCATTTTTTCTCAATTTTCTTGAAATTTATTTTTGTTTGTTTCATGTTAAAAATAGGGTAGTTGGGTTTAAAAAATCTTTGATAAATAACTAAATGTTAATCTCTCAAAAAACTAAACTTTTATTAATTAAGCTAACTATCATATTAAAACAAGTCAAAATAAAAGATGAAAAGGCTATTCAAATTTAGATACCCAAAACTGACAATTCTTATACTAATGATAATTTTGGCGTATTCTATGTTTAGTAATGCTAATGTGCATAATTTTATTAGTAAATTGGGAAATTTAAGCTATCTCGGAACTTTTATTGCAGGAATGTTTTTTGCATTTGGATTTTTAGCTTCTTTTGCAGTCGGATTTTTTCTCACAGTTTCTACAAAAAATATTTTTTTAACGGCAATTATTGGTGGTTTTGGGGCATTAATTTCAGATTTATTAATTTTTAGTATAATAAAATCTCAATTTATTGATGAGTTTAGAAGACTGGAAAAGACAAAAATTTTTTTAGAAATAAACAAAATCTTTTCTCAAAGTTATTTTCATAGAATTAAACTATATCTGATGTATATTTTTGCAGGAATTATTATTGCTTCTCCTCTTCCAGATGAAGTCGGAGTAAGTATGCTAGCTGGATTGACAAAAATAAAAACATCTATTCTCGCAATATTAAGTTTTTTATTAAATACTCTTGGGATATTCATTCTATTATATTTAGGAAGTTATCGATAAAGTTATTAATAATTAAATTAACATGCCATACCACTTTTCCTTTCATGTTCATAATTAACGAGGTTATGTTTAAACTACACAAAACTTATTAACTTCTTTTGGATTTTTATTATCTAATTAAATGATAACCTAAAAATAATAATAAATTAATAATCATAACTCAAGCTTAACAAGAGGGCTTTATTAATGTTAAATCAAAGGGCTGATATATAAAATAAAAGTAATTGTTTACACGATATAAACCATAAAACACTAAATGTTCAATATTATAAACTTTTAATTATTAGATATTTTAATAATACTAAAAATAACTATGGAAATCAAATACGGAATAAAGGAAATCCACGAAAAAATAATCTCAGCTTTAAGAAGAAGAGGGCCTAGTTTACCAATTCAAATGGGAAAAGAATTAAACATGAGCAGTTTATTTGTTTCAGCTTTTCTTTCAGAATTAGTTGATGAAAAGAAAATTAAGATCAGTAGTTTAAAAGTTGGTGGTAGTCCTTTGTATTTTTTAGAAGGTCAGGAAGAAAAACTAGAAAACTTTTATAATTATCTACATCCAAAAGAAATAGAGGCCCTTCAATTATTAAAAAAGGATAAAATTTTAAAAGATTCTGAGCAAGAACCTTCAATAAGAGTTGCTTTAAGAGCAATAAAAGATTTTGCAATAGGGTTTATGTTTAATAAAGAAATTTATTGGAGATATATGTTAGTTTCTTTATCAGAAATAGATGGATTAATAAAAGCTAGAAAATATATAGTCAGGCCATTATCTAAATCAAGTCCAATGGTTTCTAGAACACCCGAAATTCCAATAGTTAGTATAGCTAAAATTGAGAAAAAAGAGAAAATAAAGGTTCCTAAATCTATGGTAGATACTTCTAAAGTTAGGACTGATCTACTAAGGTCTGTAGCTCAAACCACTAAACCAATCAAGATTAATAAACCGCTAGCTCAAACTACTCATGAGGCTAATCCACTAATAATCCCTAAAACAAAAAAACAAAAATCTAAGTCCGAATTTGTCCTAAATGTAATAAATCTTTTAAATAAAAATAATTTTAATATTATTGAAGAGAAAGACTATAAAGAAAAAGAATATAATTGTGTCTTGCAAATAAAATCAGAGTTAGGACCAATAAACTTTTTGACGCAAGCAAAACATAAAAAAACAATTACAGAGAATGATTTAAAAAAACTTTTAAGCAGCGCTCAACTAATGCATCTTCCAGCATTAATTTTATATATTGGAGAAATTGGAAAAAAAGCAGAGGAGTTTTTAGAAAAATATAAATCTGTTTTAAAGGCAAGGAGGATTGAGTGATTACCTCTCATGACATTGCCAAGCACTACTCTGATTTTTTTGATGGTTTATGGAAAAAGGCTAAAAATTGGAAAACAGCTAAAAAATAAAACCTTTATACTATCTTATAACAAGTTTTTTAAACACTAAAATTAAGGTAATAGTATGGGAAGAATAAAGTCAAAATTAATCAAAAGAACAGGAAAATCTTTACTAGGTGAAGTAAACAATTTTACAGATAATTTTAAGGAAAATAATGAAATCCTTAGAGGATTATTTCCAAGTAAAAAAATAAGAAATCAGATAGCCGGTTATATAACTAGAAAATTAAAAAGCAAAAAGCAGTAAAAAGCCTAGAGATAAATAGTAAAATAATAAGTTAAAACCAAGCATTTAGTATACTAGAATTAATAATCAAGTAATCAAGTTGATATCAAGTTAACTAGAAAATGGAAGAAAATACAGAAAACAAAATAAATCTTAGTGAAGAAGAAACTGAATCAGATGGTTTAGATCATGATTTTGAAAAACTAACAGAAATAAAGCCAGCCAAAAGGGATTTTGGAAAAGATAATACTATTTTTATTGGAATAAAACCGTTTATGAACTATGTTACCGGGGTTGTTATGCAGTTTCAGAATAAAGGGCAAAATGAAGTTATAGTTGGCGCAAGAGGAAAATTTATTTCAAAGGCAGTAGATGTTATAGAAGTTGCTAGAAGAATTTTTTTGAAAGACGAAAATATTAAAGTCAAGGATATTAAAATAAGCAGCGAACCATTTGAGAATAAAGAAGGTAAAAGGATTTTTGTTTCTGCTATTGAGATTAAATTAGAGAAGTAATGATCGGATATAGTAAAAATTTTTGTGCCAATCCTACAAAGAGCCATTAAGCGAGTTTTACTACCTTTGATGATTCTCTATACCTTTGATGTATCAAATTGGTTTTATTAAAGAAACTTTCTATGGGAAAAAATCAAAACCTTTATAATCTTTATAAATAAATATTATTAAGTTTATTTTGATAGAGAGCACCTTATCAATTGAATAATAAATTAAAGCTGACTAAACTATAATCATGGCAAATTATGGACTAGAAGAAGGACAAATAGTTTTATGTACTGTAGAAAAAATAGTTGGAACTACTGTATTTGTTGAAATAGATAATAATGGAGATGGTACAATAACGACTTCTGAAATAGCTCCCGGAAGAATAAGAAATCTTAGAGATTATGTTGCTCCTGGAAGAAAAATTGTCTGTAGGGTTTTAAACATCAGAGACAACAAAATCCAATTATCCTTAAGAAGAGTAAAACAAAACGAAAAAAAAGAACTTTTAGATAGAATTGCAAAGGAAAAGTCTTATTTAGCTATGTTAAAAACAATTCTTGGAGAAAGCTCGGAAAAAGTTATTAAAAAAATAACAGAAAAATATTCAATGACTGATTTTTTTGAATTTTTAAAAGAAAATCCAAAATTATTAGAAGAATATGTAGATAAAAAAGAGGCCGAGAAAATATTTAAAATTTTAGAATCAAAAAAAGAAAAACCAAAAGAGATTAAACAAGTTTTCAAGCTTTCGAATTCTTCTCCATCTGGAATAAAAATAATCAAAAATATTTTAGAAGAATCTTGTAAAAGTTCTAATTGTGATATTAACTATATAGCAGCAGGAAAATATAGGCTGTCTTTAATCGGAAAAGATTTTAAAAAACTAAAATCAGAAACGCATAAAGTATTAGAAAATATTGAAAAACTTGCTAAAAATCAAAATTGCTATTTTGAGGTGCAGAAGGGTTAAACTTAATAATTTAAAAAACCTGTTAGATAAAGCATTGACCTTATAGATTTAATCAAACTATCATTTAATTATTTTATAATCAGGCTATATAACTAACACCTAAACGTTATTTTAAAACAACCTCCCCTGTTCTTCATGTTTTTCAATTAAAGGTATTCCATAAACACCATCATAACCTGGCCTGACTTTTATTTTTCCCTGCCCGTTTTTAATAATCAGCTCTAACAATAGGTTATTTTTTATAATTTGCGCTAATTTTTCTTTTTCAGTTCTTAATAAAATATTAAATTCATTTCCAAATTTTTCAATTAATTCATTATAAATTTTCCAAGAGGACTTGCTTGCCATAGCATTTCCTATAGCTAAACTTATTAATTCATGCAAAGGCAGTAAACTGTAATAAGGTTTTCTTTTCTCTAATTCTAAGGAAGTTTCTTTTTTTATTTTTTCTATTCTATAATCTACCCCAAGAATTAATTGTTTGTTGCAAACAGGACATATTTTATTTAATTTTTCTGTTTCTTTTGGACTGCAAGAAAAATTACAATCTCTATGGCCATCGAAATGATACTTTCCATATTCAGGCGGAGTTTCAATGGTTGCTTTTAAGCCCCTCCCGGTTCTAATAGCTTTAATGATATTGTCATAACTTAATTCTTCTAATTCAAAAATAGTTGCCTCTCTTCCTAATCTCCAAGGCCAAAAAGAATGAGCATCACTGAAACTCACTATATTAACATTTTCATTTAATTTCCATAACATTTCTGGATCAGCAGACATTCCAGATTCAATTGCATAAATCTTATCAACTTGATCTTGAAAACATTCTTTTAAAGAATCAAAACCACTCTGGCTACCAAACAAACCAAAATAAGGGGTCATACAATGAGCAGGGATTATCTCAATTTTATCCTCAATTTCTTTTAGATCTTTAACTAAATCTTTACACGAAATACCAAAAATAGGCCTTCCATCATAATCCAATCTTCCTTTACTTCCTAGGTAACTAATTATTTTATCAGCAATATTTCTGTTAGGAGCAAAAATTAGCAAATGAACTGCTCTTCTTTTTCCCTCCTGTGAAAACATTAAACTAACCTCTGTCTGCCATAAAAATTTAAACCCTGTAGAAGTTCTTAAAATTCCTTTATCATCTTCTTGTAATTTTTCATCAATTTCTTTTCTCCATATGGGGTGTTGAAAATCTCCAACACCTAATAAATCTAATCCTTTAATTCTAGCATATTTCTCTAAATTTTCTATACTAATATCTTTGCTAGTTGCTCTTGCATATTTAGAGTGAATTTGTAAGTCGGCAAAAACAATTTTTTTTGTTTTTGAAGAGACTAAAAAATCGTCAAATTTTTTTGGATCGGCAAAAATCTCAATCATTAAATAAAAAATGCTAAATAGTTTTTATAGATTGTGGTAATTAGTTTTGTTCTTAATAAAAATGCCAACATTTATTCATCACTTCAAAAACTTCACTAATTGAAAAATATCCCCTGAAAAATAAGTTATATTTGAGACAGTAATTTGAATCAAAGCTAAAAGCCACATAAATAAAATCCAGTTAACAGCTAAGGCCCACGTTAAGTCATATTCTTTTCTAATTCTAATCTTATAAAAAACATAAATGTTTGCAAAAACCAAATAAATGCTTATCAAAAATAAAAACCTCAGGTCAGAAACTATTCCAACAATATGAATTTCAGCTATTTGGTATTTATCAAGCTTACTATAAGCTTCCATATCAAATTTAGTAACTCCTAATTTTTTTACTCTAGGATTATAAAAATTATGAATAGTTTCCAAAAGATTAAGTTTATAATTATTAGCAACCCCATACTTATCTAATGTTTTTTGATGGGCTTTTTCATGAAAATATGTAGAAGTCTGAACTAAATAAGGCAAAATAAAAAAAATTGTTATAAAAAGAAATGATGCGACATAAAAAACCTTCCACGCCTCTTTTTTAAAACTATCTTTTATTTTCATATGCTCTTTTTTAATTTAGATAATTATAAGTATCAACTATTTAATATTAGAGTTTTAAGTCAATAAAATAAGTGTTTAATATATTAGTTAATAAAAGAAAAGAGTTTATAAATATTTCATGGCCTTTTTGTTCGCCAAAATGCTTAAATCAATTTGATATTTTCTAGCTTTTTTAATCTTTCTTCTTTTAATACTATAATCTTTCTAGCTAAAATATCTGCATCATTAAACGTAAAATTTAATTCAGGATTATTTGCATAATCTTTAAAAACATCTAAAAGTTTTTCTTCATCGCCATCGTTGTAAATAAAAAGATACATCTCTAAACATTTAACAACATTTATTCCAATCGCAACAATATTGGTTTCATTATACATACTCTATTTAAAATAATGTGATTTTTAATTATTACTCTTCATCACAAACTCCTTTCTCGCTTACAAAAAACACACACTCATCGTCTGGCAAGTTAGGAGAATCAATTAATTTGGCTACTCTTGAACTTTTCCTGCTTTTTCTTAGATACAATCTGTAGGTTGAGGCATGTCCAACTATATTCCCGCCAATTGGTGTTGTAGGATCTCCGAACATCATTGCAGGATTAGCCATTACCTGATTAGTTACATAAACCGCTAAATTAAACTGTTCTGCTATTCTCATTAGATTATGTATATATTTGTTAAGTTTTTGTTGCCTGTCTGCTAGCTGCCCTCTTCCACTAAACTCTGCTCTAAAATGAGCAGTTAAACTATCAATAACTACTAATTTTATTGGCTCTCCATTTTTAATTAAATCACTAATTTTATCTACTAATAAAATTTGATGATCAGAATTAAATGCTCTAGCAACTAAAATATTTTTTAAAACGCTGTCTGAATTCAATCCCCTTGCGTCTGCAATCTGCTTGATTCTTTCAGGTCTAAAAGTCCCCTCACTATCAATATAAACTGCTTTTCCTTCTACACCCCCCCTTTCAATAGGCATTTGAACATTAACAGCTAATGTTAGTCCTAATTGAGTTTTTCCTGATCCGTAAGCGCCAAAAGCTTCTGTAATTGCTTTAGTTTCAATACCCCTTCCCCCTAAAAGATTGTTCAACTGTTCGCTTCCAGTTTTTATATAGGAAACTTCTTTTCTTTTTTCAACAAATTCTAATCCATCTTGAAATCCTAAATCCATCATTTTTCTAGAAGCTTGAATTGCTTTTCTTGCAACACTCTCTCCCAACCCAGAAATTTCAGACAAATCTGTAGGGCTTAAAACAGCAACTCCCATTAAATCAAAAATTCCAGCAGCTTCTAACTTTTCTACAGCAGCCGGCCCTATTCCAGGCAAATCAGAAATTTTTGTTTTTTTCTCTTCGCTAATTTCTGTTTTTTCTTTTGATTCTTCTTTAACATCAATTTTTTTCTTTTTTTCTTTTGCCATATAGCTCTTTTCCCCAAAAGTATTATGATACAGAAAACAAACTCCAACTTTAAAGCGGGAGTTCTCTCGTCGTTTGTTTTCTGTCTAAAAAACTCTCAAAAAACCGCGCCCTTTAAGGCGCGGATATACGCACGAGTTTTTTTATGTTGGGATTAACAGTCTTTTTCAAGTACTAAATTAATAATTTCCCATTTATTTATCGATTATCTATATTTAGTTTATCTTAACTATCATGATTTATGAATCTTCATGTATGATTAACAGGAATATATAATCTTATTTTCTTTATAAGTATTACCTAAATTTGTTATATATGTTGTAATAACAAAGAGTTTTAACACATAGGATTTATTTTACTTACTTAACTTTGTTGCTTAGATTATAAAATTAATAGTTTCATTGTTGACATTCTATGTATATCTATCGCCAAATACCAAAAATAAATAAGATAAAGAACAATAAAACATTAATTACTATTAACCCTAAAAATAAAACATCTTCTATTTTGCCTCCAGTGGTAATCGGCCCATTAGCTTCCCATTTAAAAGGCCAAAATGGCCGTATTCCATTTTTTGTAAAAGAATCGGTTATTAAATGAACAGAATAACCAATAAAAAAACCAAAGCTGGCAACTGGCCACCAAATTGCAATTATACCGACTAAAATAACCGCAGTTGTGAAACTATGAATAAACCCTCTATGTTTAGTAACAGATTGCAAAGGACTAAAAGCTATATTACTTCCGTATTTAGAATGAGGATTATCCAAATCAGGAATAATTGTTGCTATTAAAACCATTACTACAAAAATTAATTTATTATTAACATAGTTAAAAAAAATTAAAATCATAAAAACTGCAAACATAAAATGAGTTCTAATTAACATTTTATTCTTCAACTTTTTATAAACTAGATTAAATATAATATATAAAGTTATTTAGATAAAGTTATTAGAAAGTAAAGTTAATAATGTGACACCCCCATGTCCTAAAAGGGTCTGTTAGATAAAAGTGAATTATATCTTGCTAACTTCACGTTATCCCTACTATTTTATATCAATAGTATTAAAATCAAAAAAACAAGTGCCATCCACACTTAAAAGTGTGGGTTTGTGAAAATAAAAAGCATTTTCAAATTTTTTATAAGATAGCAAAATGCTTTTTATTTCAGGCACTTGTTTTTAGGACTTCAAGAATCTGTGATTTTTGAGAGTGCCCAGGAACTTTGTTCCTGACATACTCAGAAATGAAAACAGCAAAATATATAACTACATCCTAAAGAATGTAGTTTTCATTTCTGACATAACTAATTGATAAAATTAAGTTTAGAAAAATAGAATAGATCATGTCTATTAATATTAAACCTTAATCACCTCGAACTCGAGATTATTTTTTATTAATTCGATAAATCTATTTTCATCTTCTAAAATTATAGTACCGCCGGCTGCATATTTATGCCCCCCACAATTACCTCTTCCTAATATCCTAACTATAGACTCTAAAAGCTGTTTAAGATTTCTAGAGGAATTTCTGCCAACAATCCTTGCAGAGACTTTGATATCGTTGTTATTATAAGCCATTCCAATAATTACAGTTCCTTCTTTATAAATAGAAGAAAAGGAAAGTATTGAAGCTAAAGTTCCAATTAAAGTATCTTTTACTTTATCTTTTGCGTTTATTATTACATACTCTCTTCCATTTATGTTACTGTTGTTTTCTATATATCTTAATCCAGAAATTATTTGTTGTTTATATTTAATATAA
>ERZ1292623.3436-Hain-H51-01um-R1-3436-length-13502-cov-8_pt1 | contig 13502 bp, 16 predicted proteins | sample MGYA00564398_ERZ1292623 | MGnify/ENA primary metagenome ERZ1292623 (study PRJEB36523, sample SAMEA6512633) | groundwater metagenome | collected 2019-01-07 | study: AquaDiva: Metagenomics assemblies of 32 groundwater samples
CTCAATCAAAATGAGGCCAGTCCCGCCACCTTGCAATTCATTGCAAGACACCACAAAAAAATACTCTTTTCATTAGAAGAAAGAAAAATCCGGCGCGCGCAAAATGAAAAGAGCAAAGAGTATTTTTCTGTGGTGTGGCGAGCGGAGCGAGCGGTGGCGGGGCTGGCTTCCTTGGTCTGGTTTCGTTCAGTAGTTTTTGATAAAATAGGTTCTAGCCAAACTGTAAAGACACACCAAGAGAGAAAAGTCAGAGAGTTTTGGTTTGCCTCGCTTCGCTCGGCGACTAAATTGTATTCAACTTTGGGGGTAAAAACGAATCGACGGTTTCGTATTTTGGGGGAAGAATATTTTTAATCGTATGGAAACAAGCGATCGCTCTCTCATTTCTATAATTATCGTTGTTGCGATAGCCATCGCTGTCGGATTTTTCTATTTGAATAGCAAAATTGAAGTAAGTCAGCACCCTACGCAGGATGAATGGCTGAGTGTTTACACGTCTCACAATATCCGCAAAATGACGGACCCGTGGCGACAAAGAGTTGCCGTCAATGTTGCTATTATTTCGCAAGATGCTGATGGAAAACCTCTTGTCCCGAAAGAAATGATTATTACAATGACTTCTGCGAACGGACAAGAACTGATTACTGGAATTGGCAAAGACCAATATACGCAAACCGCCGAGAGCATGGCCAAATCTATTTTGGAGGATTATGGCGTTGCGAAAGAATATAAATTGACTGTTCAATTTATCGATTAAAAATATGGAAAAATTGAACAAGAATCTAGTTAAAGTAGGCGCGATGGTGGCCATTTTGTTGGTAGGTGTTTCAGTGTCTTACTATTTCTTTGTTTTTTCTCCCAAACAACGAACACAAGATCAGGAACGAGATTTTCTATTTTCCATGAAACAAGAATGTCAAAAAGCTGGCGACAAGTTGTACCAAGCGGACGTAAATTCTTTAGGGCAAAATGGTCTGTTTGTTCCCAAATATGCATATAATAAATCATTAAATACTTGTCTTTATTTCGGCGGACATATTGAAAAAGATTGGATAAACAAATGGATAAAAGATAGTTTTACAAACGAAGAAATTATTTCGTTTATGCGTTCCGGGGAACAAGTAATTTTAGGAGACACCTGCCCAAGTTGCTTATCGAACGAGGATTTTGACGAAAGAAAACGAAAGTTGTTCGGTGAGTAAATCACTTGGATTGAGTGCCCCCAAAGAAAAATTTAAAATTGTTAAATCTCGGGGCGAAGCCGCTCCGAATTCACGAGGGGCGCCGAAGTGCGTTCGGACTAATTTAAGAATGCTACACGTTTTTATATGGCGATATTTGAAGCACGATTAAATATAAACGGAGAGATTTACATCCTGAATAATCACATTGGCAAGTTTGATCGTGCTGCGAAGGAGGTGGGAGATAATGCTAGCCCATTGGAATTTCTGGCCGCATATGACCGTCTCGCTGGGCAAATAAGGAATGAAGCAGGAGAGAACATTGAAAACGGCATTTTTAATGCTAAGTATCAGAAGTGGAAGCACGAGCAACCCGCCTATATCAAAACTCTTGAGGAGAGGGAGCGAAACCTTAATGAAGGAGAAAGACAGACCATTGAGCTGAACATAAAGAATATAGACCACAAGAGAGCTTTTCTGGGTACTTTAATGACAATTTCCGCCGCACTCATCGCCGGACTCTTCCTTTTTATGAGTGGGAAGCAGAACGAAGGATATTATGAAGTTCTCGCAATGCTCAGTGGAGTGGGTTTAGCAGTATTTGTGGGCAGTTCTGCTTACTATCTTAGGTTGCTTTTGTCCCAAGAGAGCGAAGAGGGTGACGATCGATTAGAATTTGTAAGAAAATCCAAGGAGGACTTCATTGAAAAAGTTGGCATTGTAATAACTGATCTTGATAGCTATGAAAAATATAGACAAGACAAGTATGAGGAGGAGAAGAAACTCAAAAGAAAAATACGCGGTTCTGACGAAAAGTACTTTAAGTTAATTACCGGATTATTTATCTTGTCGGCCGTTCCTCTTACTATTATGTTTATAATCGCTGGTTTCTGTGGGAGGTGCTAACTTCGTCCAATAATCGGCATCTCAAAACCATAACAAAACTCCGACGTACCTCGGGGTTTTATTTTATGCGGACGGGAGGGGTGTCTCTCCGTCTTTGGTGACGAGGGTGGGGGAGGGCATGGGGAAGAGCATAGCGCCTCCTTTTTCCAGGTATTCCCGTTCGCGTTTGAGCAGCTCATCGCGGAAAAACCAGATAAGTACAAGGAGGCACGACGGATGCATAGCGCGCATGCGCTCTTCGGAAATGACTTCAATATCCGTGCCGAGCGTCCGCAGTCCCGTTTTTTCCGGATTGCGGTCGCACAAGTAGGGGACGAGGTCTTTGCCGATGTTGAAATACTGCAAAAGCACGTTGCCTTTGGTGGAGGCACCCAATCCTATCACGGTGCCGCCGCGCTCTTTTTCTTTTTGCAAATATCCCACGATGCTGTTTTTGAGATCGGTGATCTTTTTGCCGAACGCATGGAATGTCTCGGGGCGCTCCAGACCCATCGCGGTTTCTTCATCCAAAACCCCCTGTACGTTCGGCGATACCACAAGTCCGTCTTTTCTGTGCTTCACAAACACGCGCAAACTGCCGCCGTTGACCGGATTGGTGGACGCGTCAACCACCTCGAGATCGTGCATGCCAAGGAGCGTGCGGAGCGTGCCGAGAGAGTAGTACAGCAGGTGCTCGTGGCAGATGTCAAAAAAATTCATGTTCTGAATGATGTCGCTAAGATACGAGAGCTGAATGCACCACACGCCTTCAGAATGCAGGATATCTTTAACGTCCGCGACAAACGCATGCGGGTCGTTCAGATCATAAAACATGGCGATGGATGTGATTGCTTTGAATTTCTGGATGCCGCCGCTGACTTCCATGGCTACGGCTTTGGAAAAATAGTCGGTACGGATTTTAATGGCGGGATCAAGGCCGGGGAGCGCGGGAATATTTTTGGCAGGGTCAATGCCGAAACGACCAACCGAGGGCGGAAAAAAGGTGAGCATGGTGCCGTCATTGCATCCGATGTCCATGACCGCATCACCCGGCTGGAACGATACCCGTTTTTGCACCTCATCGGCTATTTCCTTGAGGGCGTCCCGCATCATGGGATTGGTGGCCGAGCGGTAAAAATACTCACGGTACAGCAGATCGCGGTCTACGGTCTCGCGCAATTGCAGAAGTCCGCACGCATCGGGATTTTTACTGCGGTCGCACAATGTCCAGGTGAGCGGGAAGCGGCTTTTGGCAAGGGGATTGCCCTCGTTGGTAGGGACAAAGGATGAAGCCAAAAACTGCTCTCCCAGGGAGAGGACATCAGTCAACTGCTCACTGCCGCATAGGCGGCAGACGTCAATGCGTTTGTAGTTCATATATGCGGGACGCGCGTTGGAAGTGGCCGGAATATTTCTTTTATAATCATGCGCAACAACTCCAAACCCGTGCGGAAATTTTTTGCCTTGCGCACGCCGCCGATGCGCTTGGACTCATGCGTGGGGATTTCAGCGATGCGAAGTCCCGCGCGGGCAAACCGGGCGGATGTCTGCGTGGGAAATGTAAGGCCGTCCTCATCTATCTGCAATGCAAGGAAGCGATCTTTGCGGTATGCGCGAAAACCGTTCATGGCGTCGGTGTATGACGCGCCAAACAGTACATTGATGAGCGTCGTAAATATCCAGTTGCCCAGGCGCGTGATCGGCGTATCGTCCTGGCTTCCGCCTCCGGCGCAGTAGCGGGACGCAATCACCAAATCGTATCCCTCATTCGCTTTCGCGACAAGTGCGGGGATGGTCGCGGGGTCGCAGTTGCCGTCGCCCATAAACTCCATGATGATGTCGCCCTGTGCCACGGCCATGACTTCCCGCATGCCCTGGCCGTATCCGCGTTTTTTCTGCACGAGTACGGTCCAGCCGTTGGCGCGACACCATTCAATGGTGCCGTCGGTTGACCCGCCGTCCACCACGATGATCTCGTCCGTCCATTCTCTGCGAATGTTGGGCAATACGTGCGGCACGGCATCCACCTCATTCAACGTCAAAATTGCAAGCGTTGTTTTCATAGGCGATATGCGAATACTCTTTAGCATAGAGGATTAAGCGTCTGTATTCAAGGAATCACGGCTCTTGAAAAGATTTTTCAATATGATATAGTGCTGATGTGGTTCCTTTTGGTTCAAATCAAATATCCTTGGAGGTAGCTATGACAAACCTGTGGGTAGAAGCGCACCCCTTTCTCTCTTTAGCTTTTGGGGTTTTTATCACCATGCTCTTGTTGTTTTTTACGGGAGCATATGTCTGGTATCAGAGAAAGCGATGGCCGGAATGGTATAAAGCGCGTACAGGACGATATCCTCGTGGTCGCTACCCATACATGTAAATTAAGCGTGGTTTTTTCCGAGCCAGTAAAAAGCCGTCACGCGAGGTGACGGCATTTTCTTTTAGGCGTGGGTGACCAACCAAACCTCTACGGCTTCAGCAGGCTGGTGAGCACAACGACATAACCGACAACAAAGAGCGCGATCACGAATATGGCCACGTAATAAATCAATCCGCCTATTCCGCCGCGACCGTACGTCAAACTCACCTCAAACGGGTTTGCGGCCGGATCCAATTGCGACCATTGGAACTGCAGCGCCGCTTGAATACGCATGCCGATCAGACGCCATCCGCTTTCCGTGATAACCCACCAGGCAGCGGTCAGGAGCAATCCAAACATCACTCCAAGGACGGTCTCCAGTTTCGTGCGCGTGCCGCCGGAGAGAAATGCGAACACAACCGCATTTGCAACGAGCATCACGTTAAAGCGTTGCCATATCGCTTGCCGCTCCGAATTGATGATCGCCGTATGAGCGCTGAAAAGACCTGTGAGTGCGATGTCGGCATATTACTCCGTCGCCTGCGTCGCCGTTGGGCGCACCTCAAACAAAATAGGCGTAATCTGCGGTTCTGCCATTGCTTGTTTCCTTCGCGCGAGAGAATAATAATTGGAGGAACGTGGCAGTATTTGTATCAGAAAAATATCTTCAGCGCAAGCCCCGACAATAGCTTTTGTGATTGAGTCGGTATCATCCGTATGCTAGCATATACGACATGAACGAAAGCGTACAAAAAATTGCGGGTTTGTTGGTGTGTTCGCAGTGCCGCACGGCACTCGTATCGGATGCTCATAGATTCTCCTGTGCTGTGTGTGGCATGGTGTATCCCACGACTGACGGTATTTTGGATATGCGTACTCCCACAGATCGCGAGAAGGCCGAAGCCGTGGACTGGTCCGGTCACTGGGGCGACGAGCATCAGGGAAGTTTATTCCAAAAGTTTTTCGGTTTTTACCGCAAACACGTCTTTGCCCGCACAGTAGCGCACGTTACTGACCGCTATTTTGCGCCCGAGGGCATTTTTGTTGAGGCCGGATCGGGTACCGCCGAGACATCGGTGCGTATGGACAAACGCGGAGGCAAGCGAGTGCTGGTGGCGTTGGATATTGTGTTTCCGGTGCTCACGCATTGCGTTCCCTTGATGGATGTGAAAATATGCGGCGACGGTTTTCATCTGCCGTTTCGCGATGCGTCACTGGATGGCATCTGGAACCTGGGCGTGATGGAGCACTTCACCCACGAGCGGATTGATGAAATGATACGCGAGTTCCGGCGCGCGCTGAAACCCGGCGCCCGTCTTATTCTTTTCTGGCCTGCGACCAATTCCATACCGCAAAAAATGTTGAAAATCGTAGAAAAGATAATCAATCTGAAAAAACGCGAGCACAAGTTCCAGTTTCATCCAGACGAAATTTCGCAACTGCGGTCCAACCGACAGGCGCGCGAAATTCTGCAGAGAAACGGATTTACTTCGCTGTATGTGGACTGGGGTATGGCAAGCGGCATGGCGTTCAAATCGGTGGTAGGGGAGAAACTGGTTGCAGTGTAGTATGCGAAGTTGGCTGAAACGTATCGCAAAAAAACATTGGCTCGTTTTTGTGCTGGCTCTTTTGGTGAGCGATATTTACGGAAGCCATCACATTTTTATCCCGCGCATATTGGGGCCGGAGCGGGTAGCGACATACTATCCGCTTACGTTTGCGGCGCATCCGGATGCGGCGTTTTATGGTCTGCGGGCAAACGCGGTGTATTACGGCGATTGGCGCACGGGTGATGTAAGCGTGTCGGAAAATGCGGATAGTCCGTGGCTCCTGCCGCCGTTCGGCGCCGTCCTCATCGGAGGCATGGGGCGCGTGTTGGGTTCGCTGGATCGCGCGTTTGTGGTGTCCGATTTTCTCTTTCCGCCGCTTATTTTTATTGCTCTCTATTTTCTCGCTTTTGAACTGACGGCCGTGCGGACGCTGTCTCTTGTGTTCGCCTCGTTCTTTGTTTTTATCCCCATGGCGCTTCTTGCATTTCCGCCGCTCACGCCGTCCCTCCTGCGCATGCTGGTAGAGCGCATCATGCCGGAGCCCGCGAGTATTTTATATTTTTCCCGTCTGGAATATCCCAAAACCACGTTTCTTTTTTATGCGTCGGCGTCGTATAGCACCGTGCGCGCACTGCGTAGAGGCGAGCGATGGACCGTATGGCTTGCAGGTATATCATTTGGTCTGATGTTTTATAATTATCTGTATGACTGGGTGTACTTTTTCATAGCACTGTGCCTTACGGCGACTTTTTTTGCGATGCAGAGAAATTATGCGCCGTGCATGCGCCTTGCCAAGATCGCCAGCATCGGATTTCTGGTCTCTCTACCGTACTGGTACAATATGTTTCTTCTGCGGCGACTGCCGCACTATCACGAACTGGAAGCGCGCATCGGCATGGAAACGGGTCATGCGTTCCGTTTGTTCTCGGTCTGGAAGAGCTATGTCCGCAGTATCCTGCTCGGCGCGCTCGCGGTATGGTTTGCACCCCGTCATCAGCGCGCCGTGCTGTGGTATATCCTCGGAGGATTGGGCGCGTTTTTTGTGGCTGTAAATCTGCAGGTGGTGCTGGGCTTCAATCCGCATCCTGACCATTGGTACCGCATTTCATTTTTGCCCGTAGCTCTCGCTATGCTGTTCACAGGGTATTGGGCGTGCAAGCGATATCTTTCTGTCCGCATCCTCTCCCATGGTCCTGTAATAGCGATGGTTTTTATAACACTAATAATGGGGCGTTCCCTCATCTCGCAATATCAGTATAGCGTCCGTGATGCGCAGTATTACGCGCTTGATCCCGCGTATGCCGCCGCGTATGTGTGGCTTGAACAGGAGGCAGAAAAAAATGCCACGGTCGCGGCTCTGGATTTTGCGACCAATAATGAATTGGGCCTGCATACGGCGCAAAAGACATTTGTGCTCAATGCCGTGCACACTACGGTTCCGGACGAGGAAATATGGCGGCGGTATATGCGCGCGAGCACTATCGCGGGCATGTCGGTGGAGCGGTTTGGGGAATTGATACAAGGAGATCCTGTGATTTTTCACCTGACGCATAATACGTATCGCGACAATTCATTTGACAGCAGTTTTCGCTACGACGAGCGCTCGCTTCGCTGGCTACCCGATGATGTCCGTGAGCGGAGGATTGCGCAATACCGGGCGCTTGTCGCGGCGGGCGGGACGGAGGCGGAACACGATCCTGATTATGTACTCGTCGGCCCTCGCGAAGAACGCCTGACATCCGCGGCAGTGGCGAAAAACATGCGTAATGTGTACTCTGCCGGAGGTGTCAGCATCTATCGTCCGACAAAACCATGAAAATAATTTTTCTCAACATCTGGGGCGGCAAGGTGTACGAGCCGCTGATGGAATTTATGCGAAAGCACGCGCCGACTACGGACTTTTTCTGCTTGCAGGAAGTGCTTGATTCGCCGGAAGTCCGCACGGTCTCATTGGGCTGCCGCGCGAATATTCTTACTGACCTCAAAGCGACGCTACCGAGTTTTATATCGTACTTTGCACCCGCGGTGCGGAGTTTTGACGGCGACATATCGTGGGATTTTGATTTCGTACTTGGCAACGCAATCCTTGCAAGGGATGCTATAGTCGTCTCTTCGTCTGGAAATTTCCCTGTATCGGAGGGCGGGCTGCATGTTAACCAACAGCAACCGTTCCCGCACCTTTTACAGTTCTTGCGCTTTGAGCAAGGGGACGTGCACTATACGCTTGCGAACATACACGGCATTGCGCATCCCGGCTCCAAGCGTGATACTAATGCGCGCATCGCGCAGTCGCAAAAAACGCTGGACTTTCTTGCGGAAGAAAAAGGAGAAAAAATCCTCGGTGGGGACTTTAATCTTCTGCCCGACACCGAGAGCATCCGCATGATTGAGCGCGCCGGTATGCGAAATCTCATCGCGGAGTATGGCATTACGACTACTCGCAATCTGCTCTCCTACGGCTTGTACCCCGAAGCAGAACGCCAATATTTCGCCGATTATGCGTTTGTTTCTCCCGGAATAAACGTCAAAAGTTTTACCGTGCCGCAGATTGATATCTCTGATCATTTGCCCCTGATACTTGAGGTTGCGTAAGAGTAGGAATGCGATATAGTCATAAGAGGTGAGGAATTGTCTGTTTATTTGTTAATTTTTTTGTCCATGTTTTTCTCCAACGAGATGTCGTCACAGATGAAAGGGCGCGTACAAATGCTCGGTATGCTTCTCATGATAGGACTGATATTAAGCTCGTTTGCATTCGCGCTGGCCTACGTCGTGGACGCATGGGACACGGCATCCAACCGCATCGCTCCGCGCCAGTTTACCGTGACCGGAGAGGGGAAAGTGGCGGTCAAGCCCGACCTTGCCGTGGTGACTGCGGGTATCCTGACGCAGGCCGCAAAGATCGGAGAGACACAGGCCGAGAATGCCAAAAAATCAAACGCGATTCTCGCGTTTCTCAAACAGCAGGGCATCGCAGAAAAAGATCTCAAAACCATAGGGTACAATATCTCGCCGCGCTATCAGTACTATAACAGTCCGCCGTGCATTTCTTTCCCTTGTCCGCCCCAGCGCCCGCCGGAAATCACCGGATACGAAGTGCGGCACACGATTGAAATAAAAATTAAGGACTTTGCAAAAACAGACGCGATTCTGGATGGCGTGGTCACTGCCGGCGCCAACGAGGTCGGATCAGTCAGCTTTACCGTAGATGATGCGGAAAAGCCGCGTGCTGATGCCCGCGCGGAAGCAATCACCGACGCCGAAGAAAAGGCAAAAGTACTTGCACAATCGCTCGGCGTACGCTTGGGCAGAGCAACGGGATTCTTTGAGTCCGGTTCAGGCATGCCCGTGCCCTTCTACGGCCTGGAAGGAAAGGGGGGTGCGTATGGGGGCGACATGGCGGTTCTTTCCCGTGCGCCCGAGGTGGCACCCGGCCAGCAGGAAATCCAGTCCATCGTCAACATCACATACGAATTCAGGTAGGCCTCTTCCTCTTGATCCTTTCAGAAAAACGGACTATATTGTTCATAGTCCGTTTTTTATTGTGCCGCGGTAGCTCAGTGGTAGAGCAGACGCCTGAAGAGCGTCGTGTCGTCAGTTCAATTCTGACCCGCGGCACTATTGAAGTTCTCCACAATTGCATAAGCGAACAGTCATGCTATAATAGTATTATATAATACTAATTTCAGTAGCATGAGAACTGATAAACAAAAAGTACTTGGAATGAGAAGGCTCGGCAAGAGTTATGCTGAGATAAGAAAGGAGATAGCAATCCCTAAAAGTACATTATCGGAATGGCTAGGAAAGAGTGATTGGTCGACCAGAATTAGAAAACAGCTTACCGAAAAAGCGAAGGAAAAAAGTGTCATTCATTTGCGAAAGTTGGATAGAATTAGGGGGGTCCACCTGGCGAAGGTTTATGCAGAGGCGCGTAAAGAGGCAAAAGCAGAATTCAGGAAGCTTAGATTTTATCCTCTCTTCATATCCGGTATCTCCTTGTATTGGGGAGAGGGGGACAGGGCTACTGCCCATCAGGTTAAGATTGCCAATATTGACCCCAAAATGATTCGATTGTTTGTTTACTTTTTGCGGAAAGTATGCAATGTTCCCCTGGAGAGGATTCGCGCTTATGTTCTGCTTTATCCGGACTTGTCAGAAAGCGGATGTCGCGCATTTTGGATAAAAGAATCTCATCTCCCCCCGGGCAACTTTAATAAGTCCATTGTTATCCAAGGACGGCACAAAACACGACGTGTTCGGTATGGAGTTTGCACTGTAGGAGTGAGTAGTAGATATCTTAAGCAAAAAATGCTTGTATGGCTTAATCTCTTGCCTGAAGAATTATTGAAACAGATAGCAATGATGCGGCCATAGTTTAATGGTAGGACGGCTCGTTGCCAACGAGCAGGTGGGAGTCCGATTCTCCCTGGCCGCACCAAACTAACAAAAAGATGGGAGACTTATACCAAAAGATAAAGGGCGATATAGCCGATGTGCTAGGACTGCTCCTCACACAACCATTCTATATTGTGGTCCTTATCGTGAGTAGTATTTTGGTCGTCTTTTCAATTATCTATGAAGGCAGATATTTATCTCAGAGTTTTTCTCTCCTGATCATAGGGATCGCAGGAACTCTTTGGCGATTCTTTATCATTGATCTGCGTACAATTTGTGGGGTAGGGCGCGACTCTTGGTGGAATGTTCCGATCACCTTGCTTTGGCACATAGGCAACTTGTTGCTTTTTGTTACTTTGGTCTTTTTGATCGTTTAGTCGCTACGCGGAAACCACGGGGGTTTGCCCCCGCGTAGTTTAGCATCTTCCCCTGTCTTATGAGACTATATCATAAAAAGAGCAAACTATTTTTGAAGAAAAACTCCACTTTGCGGGATTTTCAGAAATATGTCGCGGCAATGGTGCGGGAGCGCGGTTTCAACAAAGAGAGTACGCCCCAGCGATTTATGATGCTGATGGAAGAGTGCGGGGAAATGGCAAAAGCCGCCCGCAAAGCCGCGCGGATCAAATCAGACAAGCATTCGGAACAATTTCATGTCGGTCACGAAGCGGCGGATGTTTTTATCTATCTTCTTGATATCTGCAACCACTTCGGCATAGACATGGAGCAGGCCTTTCGGGGAAAAGAGGAGATCAATAAAAAAAGAGTATGGGAATAATAAAACGCCGGAGCATATGCTCCGGCGTTTTATTCAGTTCCTTACATCATATCCCACGCGGATGTTTGCTCCCTCCTGTTTGATTTTTCTCACGGCAAGACCGCGGATTTCGGAAAGATTACGAACATGCGTGCCGCCGCAGGGGACGCCGAAGTCGCCGCCGAACATCACTACGCGCCCCGGCTTTCCCGCTGGAATAGTGTCGGGAACGAAGCGCACGACTGATGCCATGTCCTCCTTTGGCATAAAGTGCACGGATACATCCTTGTTCAAGCGGATAGTTTCTGCGGCAATTCGTTCAACATCTGCTTTCAGCTTTTCTTTGTCCCTATCACCCAGCATGCCGCCATACTCCACATAGGGGCCCTGGGGAAAATGATACCCCTTGCCCGGTGTCCATCCTAAATCCAGTTCTGCAATAGCGAAGTCCACCAGATGTCCTGCGGAATGGATGCGGCTGTGCAGTGTTCTTCGCTCTTCATCCACGCGGCACGACACGCGTTCCCCTTCACGAAATATACCGTTCGTAAAATGTCCGATATGTTTTACGATGCTATCAATCCACCGCACTTCCTCTACGGCGAATGTCGCGGCAGGGGATTGTATCATCCCCGTGTCATACGGCTGTCCGCCGCCCTGCGGATAAAGAATGGTTTGATTTAGTATCACCACATCCTTGTCATTTTCGCGTGTGACGCTTATGACTTCAGCGTCGCAGGTGAGCGCTGAAAAATCCTCAAGATAGAGCAATTTCGTTTCCATACTTTTTAAGTATACACTAACAAACGATCGTCAGCAAGTGTATACTTCAGATATTTGAATAAAAGATGCGTACGATTTTGGGTAGATCGCTTTTTGATTTTTCTCCTTCGGCAAGGCGTGTGAGAAGATCCGCAGGAGTGAGCCAAAAGTATTCTACAAAATCATCAGGGTTGTACTGCGGCGCCTCGTCGCGGCGTATCTCCCACACTTTCATAAATGCGTGCACGTCGTGGGTGTGGGGCGTGAGGTATCCGATCATCCGGCAGGGAGTCGCATCCGCATCCAGATTGAGTTCTTCCCGCAGTTCGCGACGAAATGTTTCTTCATACGTCTCTCCGGTCTCCACATGTCCGCCCATGCTCATATCTAAACAGAGCGGATAACTGCGTTTATCCGCGGTGCGCCGCGGAATCCACAGTTCTCCTTTGCTGTTGATAACAAAGGCATTGACCACGCGGATGTTGCGCAGGCCTTCGGCATACACTTCCGACCGCGGCTTTTGCCCAATCACGCGGTCTTCGGTATCCACCAAATCCAAAAGTTCGTCGTGCATATTCAGTAACTGCTGGATGTTCTCCGCTCTACGAGAAAAACGTGAATGACGCGCTCGTGGGCAAGCAGTTCATAGCGGATACGGTATGATCCGATTCTTCTTCGCCAAATGTTTTGTTCGCCCTTCATTTTTTTGATGTCGCCGTAGAATGGATCTTCTGGAAAACCCTGAATGACAGCCAAAACATGCTCCGCCTGTTGGCGCGGAACGCGTTTGAGGAATCCATACACCGAGTCATCAATCTGTAAAACCCAGTTTTTGGCGGAGCTCATCAAGAGTAAGGAATTTTCCTGCCGCCCTGTTTCTTCGGGCGCGGGCGAGCGCCCGCTTCTCCTGCGTCGTCGGCGTATACTCCGGGATGATCCGCGCGGTCAATAGTCGCTCGTATTCCTCACGCGGAAGCACCACGAGATCTGTTCCTTGTGTGAGTTTTTTTGGGATAGTAAGTGTACCCATACGGTGATAATAGCGCCTGGTATGAAAAAATCAAGATATGTCTCTATTGTACCAAGCTCGCACCTATTTTCAAAACAAATGAATGAATCGCCCCGCCACCGCCTCGCTCTGCTCGGCAACCCCCGAAAGAAAACATTCCTTGCTTTTCTGTTTTGCGCGGGGGTGATTTTTTCTGAAATATGGAAAGGGTGTTTTCTTTCGGGGGTTCTGCCCTCAATGCTTCGGGCAGTGTGGCGGGGCTTCAATGCGGACTCGGCAAAGCGGAAAAACTATTTTCTGGGGAAAGGGTTTCCCGTTTTGCCTCGGCTAACTTGAATTTGTATTTTGTCCGTGCGGGGGAGGGGTCTGGAGAAGCATTAGCCTTTGCGCGAACCTATTTTAGCAAGAATACAGAAGAAGGAGAATAGAGATAGGGAAAGCTCCGCGTGCGCCTTGTGGCGCACCCAAAACAGAGAAATTATCTCTTCAATTTTTTATTTCGCACGCGCCCACCCCCCCAATTCTTAAAGGGAGAGAAAATTTCTCTGTTTTGTGATTTCCGTTTCGCAGAAATGCGGAGCTACAACGGTTAGCAGTGTTTGAC
>ERZ1292623.2395-Hain-H51-01um-R1-2395-length-16863-cov-4_pt1 | contig 13500 bp, 12 predicted proteins | sample MGYA00564398_ERZ1292623 | MGnify/ENA primary metagenome ERZ1292623 (study PRJEB36523, sample SAMEA6512633) | groundwater metagenome | collected 2019-01-07 | study: AquaDiva: Metagenomics assemblies of 32 groundwater samples
AGGTCTTGATATTTCTATAAAAGAAAAAATCGGAGAGAACGAATACGTAGCAACGCATCCGGAAAACGGCAAGATCCTAAAGAAAGTGAGCTATTTTTTAGCAGAAAGTAAGTATCAAGAATTAAAGCTGGGGACTTCTGGTGGACTGGACGGGGCTCGTTGGTTTCAGCTTTCAGAAATTCCAGAACTTCGTATCTACAATGACATTATCCCGCTTATCACAAAGGCGATCGAGTTATTGGCCGCTAAAAAATTATAAAAACTAAAAAACAACGTTATGATTACTTTCTCTGATTTTGAAAAAAATACGAAAATGATTTTTAAAGACAAAGACCTTCTAAAACAGGCCTTTATTCATCGCTCCTTTATAAACGAAAACCCGGGTTCCAAACTTTTCCACAACGAACGCTTGGAATTTCTCGGCGACGCTGTGCTTGAGCTTATTGTTACTGACTTTCTATACAAAAAATATCCTAACTATACAGAAGGGGAATTAACCGCCATCCGCTCAGCCTTAGTCAACGCGATTATTATTTCTGAAGTTGCCTCAAAAATCGGGATGAATGATTATTTACTTCTTTCTAAAGGTGAAAGCAAAGACAATGGTAAGGCGCGGCAATATATCCTAGCCAACACATACGAAGCATTTATCGGAGCTCTTTATATAGACCAAGGATATAATGCCGTGAATAAATTTGTGACCAATACTCTGCTTTTGCCTCATACGGAAGAGATTGTTTCCAAAAAACTTTGGCGCGACGCGAAGTCTCTGGTACAGGAAAAAGTGCAAGAATTTGTCGGTGTCACCCCAGCATATAAAATTTTAAGCGAATCAGGGCCGGACCATGACAAGCACTTTACAGTCGGTATTTACTTCGGTCGTGACTTGATCGCTGAAGGAAAGGGTAAGTCAAAACAAGAAGCGGAGCAGAAGGCGGCTGAAACAGCTTTAAGAATAAAAAACTGGATAGAGTAATATGCGACTTAAAAATCTAGAAATAAACGGATTTAAATCTTTTTCCAAGAAAACAGCTTTAGAGTTTCATAATTCCATAGTTGCTATCGTGGGTCCGAATGGGTCCGGCAAGTCGAACGTCGTAGAGGCGTTTCGTTTTGTGTTGGGGGAGCAGTCCATGAAATCAATGCGTGGATCTTCAGGGTCGGATCTCATTTTTAAAGGGTCTAAAAGCTTACCCAAGAGTTCGCGCGCGGGCGTGACGATATATTTTGACAATTTCGATAAGGTTTTCAAATTAGGGGGCGACAGTGGCGAGGATATTAATTTAAATTATGATCCCATTTCTATTTCTCGCGAAGTTTATTCTGACGGATTGAACAAATATATTTTAAACGGTTCGGAAGTGCGATTGAAAGATATAAATAATCTGCTGTCTTCGGTCAACATAGGTTCGTCAGGGCACCACATTATCTCTCAGGGCGAGGCAGACAGGATATTAAACGCATCTTCCAAGGACAGAAGAGAGATGATAGAAGATGCGCTAGGACTTAAAATATATCAATACAAAATAAAAGAATCAGAGCGCAAACTGGAAAGAACGAACAACAATATGAAAGAAGTTTCTCTTTTGCGTAGGGAAAACGCACCCCATCTAAATTTCTTAAAGAAACAAGTAGACAAGTTTGAAAAAGCAAAGGAAATGCAGGCAGAACTCGCCGCTTTGTATAAAGAATATTTCAAAAAAGAGAGTGTTTATTTAGAAAAAGAAAAGTCAAACTTGCTTAGAGAACAAACTAAGCTAGAGAAGGAAGCTGATGTTATCTTGTCTAAGATATCTTCTACAGAAGATAATAGCTCGGAGAAGGGCAACAAAAAGATAGAGGAATTAAAAGTGGTTGAACAAAAGATGAGTGGGCTTCGCACTGGAAAAGGGGAGATGGAGAGAAAACTCGGTAGAATCGAGGGTATGCTTGAAGCGAAAGAAAACAGGGTAAAAATTTCGGGCAAATGTCCATTATGCGGAAATGAAATCAAAGATGCGAGTGTGGAGCAGATAGAAAAAAGACAAAACGACGAGAGAGAATTGGCGGAATTAAAAAATTCTAAAAATAACACTATCGCTCTGATACAGAAAATAGAGACAGAAGAAAAAGAGCTCGTTCAAAAAGTAGACACGCTAAAGCAGGAGATAAACAAAGAGATGGAATCCCTGCGCGATCTTGAACGAGAGAAGTTTTCGTTAAAGGTACAACATCAGGAGCTAGCTTCCGCTCTCCATTTTCTGAAAGTAAAAGAGGAGAATCTTTCTAGAGAAACGATTTCTTTCGAAAATGAGGTGAAGGAAGGAGTGGCGCTCGTGGGGTCTGAGGTATTGTCTTACAAGGATTTAGAGCTAGAAGCTGAATCCGCCGAAAGCGGATCGCCCGACGCTTCTGCTGAAGCGTTTAGGGAAGAAAACAGGAGAAAAATCGAACGCATTAAAATAAAATTAGAAGATGCGGGGCTAGGGAACGGGACAGAATTAATGAAGGAATTCAAACAGGTCAGCGAGAGAGAAGAATTCTTAGCAAAAGAGATGGAAGATTTGAAGAAAAGCATTGAATCCCTTGAGAAGTTGATAGTAGATTTGAAAGAAAAAATAGATGTGGAATTTAAAGAAGGCATCAAAAAAGTAAATGTGGAATTTAATAATTTCTTTTCTCTGATGTTTGGTGGTGGATCAGCTTCCCTTTCCATTGTGACTGAAAGTAAAAAGAAAAAACGTAAAGGAGAGGATGAGATATTTGAAGATGAATCCCTCGAGGCTGCTCGGGACGATTCTGCTGAATCGGAGACGATAGAAGAGCAGGGGATCGAGATAGATGTTTCACTTCCACATAAGAAAGTAAGAGAGTTAAACGCGCTCTCTGGAGGAGAGAGGTCGCTCACCTCTATTGCAATACTATTCGCAATGTCGCAGGTAAATCCACCACCATTTCTAGTGCTAGATGAAACAGATGCCGCCCTAGACGAAGCTAATTCTCGTAAATATGGAGATATGTTGGAAAAATTGTCGCATCGTTCTCAACTCATCGTCGTTACTCATAACAGAGAAACCATGTCGAGGGCTGGTGTTCTATACGGCGTAACCGTGGGAACTGATGGTGCTTCTAAACTTCTCTCCGTCAAGCTAGACGAAGCCGTCGTGATTGCTAAATAAATTTCAATTGAATAGTTGTGTTGTTAAATCTAGCATATGCGGAATTTAACAACAGCTATTTTATATATTCATTTACGAAAATAATTAGAGCGATAACTAGGAATACAAAATCAATACGCCAAATGGGCAACTTTTGGTAAGCTTCAAGCCACACTTTTCTGTATTTTCCCCGAGTTGGGTTATTCACATAAAACTCTTTGTTTGAAAATGGACGTAGCCATCTTACACCATCTCCTGTATAAAACATATCCATAATAAAATGCAGAAATGTACCGATAAAAAATAATATTCCAGTACTTAAGGAAATAAATGTAATAATAACACTTAAAATTAAATAGTAAAACGGAGTGTGTGTGATCCACGTGTGGTGGTCAGGAATTTCAGCCGAGAATTTATTAATTCTATCTTTTAACCATACAAATATATAATCCAAATCTGGAATTACTGAAGATACTAACAGCACAATACTATCGACAAGCGATAATTGTATACCAATAGTTTTTGCGACAACAGTACTGATTATATAGGGATATGCTAAATGAGCTTGGAATGTCATATTATTATTCCTTAAATTTTATTTTTTCTTCTTTGCCCGCGATTATTTTATCTGGTTGGAAGAATTTATTTAGTTTTAAAATATTTTTCTTTATAGACATGTCTCCATCTCTCCATAGCTTCATTTCGAGAAGCAGTCCTTGCATCGTTTCCTCTGAAAAACCTTGGTCGAAAATAAAATTACCCAGAGAATAAACAATAAATCCGTCCTTATATACCTCTGTGTCTTGTATCACATGAGGATGGTGTCCTATCACGATTTTGGCTCCGGCATCTACCGCCTTGTGCGCTAGGTATTCTTGTCTTTGGTTGCGTTTCGCTTCATATTCGTTTCCGAAATGGAAGGACACCACCAAATAATCAACTTGTTTGGAAGCATTTGCCACTATTTCGTCAAAACGCGGATTGCTGGCAAGCAACAGTCCCGCTTTGTCGTCGCCCGCTTTCATGGAGTCCGGTCCCACATCGGAGAATCCCAAGAAACCTATTTTCATCCCGTATTTTTCAATAATGGTCGGCTGCTCGGCTTCAGTTTCATTCTGTCCTCCACCGGTATATAAGATTTCGTTCTCTTTCAGTCTTACCAACGTGTCCGAGTATGCATCCCGTCCCCAGTCTCCGACATGGTTGTTGGCGACTGAAACTATTGAAAGTCCTGCGCCACGAAGCGCCGGGACAGTCGAAGGGTCCATTCTGAATGAGTACAAATTGCGTCTGTCTACTCCCACATCAGAGGTCGGGCCTTCCAAGTTTGCAAAAGCGATATCTGGTCTTTTTAAAATTACCAATTTTTCGAAAAGCGCGGAGTAATCCCCGTTGAAATTTTTATTCACAGAGTTTCTAACTCCTCTGTCGAGCATTATGTCTCCACCGAAGATGAGGGTTACAAAGTCTTGCTCGTAGTCTGGTATATCTGTTCTTTCTCTCACCCATAGGGTATTGGTGTCTGATTCTCCACCGTAGTACACATTTTTTTTAATATATCTTAAAATATTTTCCACGTCTTTGAAACGATCTTTGCTCTGAAGCAGTGTAATAGCGATGTTGCGTGTGCCTGTCTTAGATAGGGGAACTTCAAAAAGCGAGATTACGGTTTGCAATGCACTATCGGTGTATCCGCTTTTACCTCCTAGATAACCATCTTCCGATAAAAATTGATTATTACTGAACCAAGTGTGTTTCTTATTAGAATAGCTTCGTTTGGTCGTGGTTTCCAGAAGCTCGGGTTTCTTTTGTTTTATATATCCTGCCAATCTGAATAAATCTTCCACGTTTGATTGGTTTAGGGAAGAGAGTCCGCTCGGGTCCTCAAAATTTGTTTCGTATAGTTCCAACTTCCTAGCCGTTTGATTCATTTTACTTATAAAGACATCTCTATCGAAATATTCAGCTATTGCTTCGCCAGCGTCATTGCTTGACTCTAAAAGCAGGGGGTAGATAAGATCTGTGATCTTTATTTTTTCTCCGATCCTTAGATTGCCGTTTGAACCGTAAGTGTCTCTAGCCCCTTTAGAAACGGATGTTGTATCGAGGGGTCCTGCCATATCTCTTGCGACAAGCGCGGTCATGAGTTTGGAGATAGAGGCAATCGGAAACTGTTTCTCTTTATTTTTCGAAAGTATCACTTCTCCCGTATCTAGATCACCGACTAGAAATGACAGGGCAGAGACTTTAGGTTTTTGATTTTTATTTTTTAGCAGATAAAAATATTTGGGAGCTTCTTCGATCTTGGGTGATGGTTCTGGGATATCTGCTATATTTTCTTTTGGCTGCTCCATTTTCTCATATTGGGGTGTTTCAAAGACACTACTAAAGACCGCAGACGCGAAGGATACACCTATAACAACAGCGAATAAAACCCAGAGAGTTATTTTTATCTTTTGGCCTATGTTATGCTTCATACTAATATATAATCTATCGTTTTTCTTTCTAAATCAACACCCTTTACTTTTATTTTTATGAGATCTCCCAAGCGATACCTTTTCTTCTTTTTTTGCCCGGCTAGCTCTAATTTTTTTTCGTTGAAACTATAAAAATCATCAGACATATCTCGTACTCGCACGAGTCCTTCGCATTTTGTTTCCACTTCTTCCACATACATACCCCATTCTGTGACGCCGCTTATTATTCCATTAAAAACTTTCCCGATACGGGAGGACATGTATTCAACCTGTTTGTACTTTATGGATGCTCGTTCAGCGTCGGAGGCGGATTTTTCTCGTTCAGATGATATTCTGGAAATTTCTTCGTACACATGTAATTTTTCTTTACTTACTTTAAGATTTTTCAAATAATCAGTTAACAATCTATGTACCACCATATCTGGGTATCTCCTAATAGGGGATGTGAAATGGGCGTAATACTTAAAAGCTAGGCCATAATGTCCTATGTTCTTAGTGGAGTAAATAGCCTTAGCCATTGAACGTACCACCGCGCGTTGCACCGTGTTTTCTTCATTTCTGCCTGACAAACTCTTTAAAAGATTGTTTATTTCGTGGGTTGGAATAAGTCCGTCTACTAAAGACACCTTGTGTCCTAGACTTCGTAAGAAAAATGCCAGATCGGCCATTTTTTCTTTGGTAGGATTATCATGTATACGGTAAACAAATACCCCGTTTTCTTTTTTTATACCTTTAGAAATGGTCTCTGCCACTTTTTTGTTGGCCAAAAGCATAAATTCTTCAATTAATCTATTTGAATCACCCCGCTCTTTTTTGATCACCTTCAAGGGGGTGCCATTTTTATCCAAAATAAATTTTACCTCTTCTTGGTCGAGCGATATTGCTCCATTTGCGAATCTTTCTTTGGTTAGTCTTTTTGCTAGGTCGTTTAATATAGAAAGCTCTTCGTGAAGAGGCGACTTCGGATTCTTTATAGTTTCTTCCGCTTCTTCGTAGGTGAACCTTTTTTTAGAATGTATGACTGTGCGGCCATACCATTCTTTTAGTACCTGCGCATTTTTATCTATGATGAAAACAGCACTCATCGTGAGTCTGTCTTTGTGGGGGAGTAGGGAACACAAATCATTTGAAAGCGTCTCGGGCAACATCGGGATAGTCCTGTCGACTAAATATACAGAGGTGCCCCTTTCCTTCGCTTCTTTGTCTAGTTCGCTCCCTACTTTAACGTAGTTGGTAACGTCGGCTATGTGGATGCCTATTTCGTACATGCCTTTTTCTACTTTTTTGAAAGATATAGCGTCATCGAAATCTTTCGCGTCCTCGGGGTCTATGGTAAAAGTTGTAGTGTTTCTGAAATCACGCCTCCCTGCGAAATCTCCATCTTTTATGCCGAACCCTTTTATTTTTTTGGCTTCTTCTTCCACCTTTCTTGGCAAGTCGCTGTCAAAACCTTTCTCCATAGCGATGGCGTACATTTCCGCGTTGTTGTCTCCCGGCTTGCCTAAAACTTTTACTATCTTACCTTCCGGCGCCTTCCGGGCGTCTTGCCAGGAAACTATTTCCGCGTAAACTTTATCTCCTGCTTTCGCTCCGCTAATCATTTCTTTCGGAATCAAGATATCGGTGTACATTTTGCTATCGTCAGGCTTCAGAAAAAAAAGATTATTTTCTTGCTCCAGAATTCCAGCAAAGCCTACTTTGGCGCGGGAAATTATTTTTGACACTTCTGCTGTTTGTCTCCCCTTTCCTTTTGGATGCAAGACAATTTCTACGGTGTCTCCATGGAGCGCTGTATTTAGATGTCGGAAATCAATTTCCGGGTCCTCTCCTTTATTCTTTTCAACTCCGATGGCGACGTAGCCGGTGCCTTTGGAAGAAATAGAGATTATTCCTTCAAGGGTATTTTTGGTTTTCTGCGCTTTTTGGTTTTTCTCGCCTTTCATTCTTTCAATATAACACATTATTTACATTTTTATACAGCGGGTTTATAATGAGCTTATGAAAAAGAAGGTGCTAAAAAATGAATCCAGGTACATAAATAATGCTACCTTTGAAAAAGGCATGGATTTTATGGCCAAATCTTTTGCCAAGGTTTTTGATAAACTTGAACAACATGATAAATTATTTGCCAAGGTTTTTGATAAACTTGAACAACATGATAAATTATTTGCCAAGATTTTTGATAAACTGGAACGGCACGACAAGGCATTTGAAGTAATGCTGGAAGAAACGCAAAATTACGGCAAAGAAGCTCGGGACCACAGAATGACCATGAGTGGGTTGAATAGTTCCGACATAACCCAAGAAAGGGAAATTGAGGGATTAAAAATACGTGTTGAAAAATTGGAACAAAAAATAAAATAAACTCTATGAAAAACAACCATGGTTTCGGTACTCTGTCTATATTCATAGTAATCGTTGCAGTTTTGGCTATTGGTGGTGGAGGGTATTATATTAGGACAAAAAATGATTCTAAGAACGATATAGATAATCAAAAATACGAAGATGATTTATCCAAAAAGAATTATAAAAATGTAAATGCTGGGTATTCTATAGATTATCCAGTGAGTTGGTTTTTGTCTGAATCTTCGGACTATTCGATCCAAAAAGCTTACAACGTTATTAATATCCAGAACATGAAGGTTGTAGATTTGTCAGAGGGTGGTTGGAAACTCAAAAATGACGGTACGCAAATTCAAATTAATGTTACATACAACATTGATTATGCTAATTATGAAGAATTATTAAAAGATCCGAGCTACGCCTTATCACCCAATGTAGTTGCGGAGAGAATGGCTAATCTCGAAGTGATAAAAATCGGAGGGAAACCGCTCCAAGCATTTACGGGGTTAAAAGTACCACTTAGCAGATTTTATAGTTTTATCTACAACAAAAAAATGTATTCCATCGGTATCTCTTCCGGCGGTGAGGAACAATTCAATAAAGATAAAAAAATATTCGATGATATTGTTTCGTCTTTTGTTTTTTTGGACACAGAAGAATCACCGTTAGAAAATTTTCATAACCAACCTGGTGCGGTAAAATCGGTCAAGGTTCAAGGGAACCAATGGCTTTTAGAAGTTGATTTACTGAGTCAAAATCCGGAATGGCTCCCTGGGGTAAATGAGCCGTATTTAAATCAAAATACTAAACTGAGAAATCTTATTGTAACAAAAGACACTAGAGCTTATGTCTGTGGACTTGGTCTAGACAATAATGATACAACGCCAGATGTTTTACAGGATACTACCAATTTTATGTTTAATACACAAAAAGCTATAGATAGAACAAAATTAGAAATCCAATACAGAGGCGGACAAGCTGAGTTAATGACAGACTGGGAAACGCTTGATTTTGATATCTCGGGACCAAATATTACCGCTATCCGTAACATATGTTTACCGTAAGTACTCCTCACTCGTTTGCCTTTTTGGGAAGTTATGTTAGACTGTCTCTATGTTAAAAATTAGATTACAAAGGATAGGCAGGAAGAATGACCCTAGTTTCAGGGCGGTTTTGACTGATTCAAAAAACAGCACCAAAAGTGGCAAATTTTTGGAAATCGTCGGGACTTACAATCCGAAAGCGGGAGAGACGGTTTTTAAAGCGGACCGAATAAAGTATTGGGTTTCCAAGGCGCGCAGCTCTCCGACACTATGCACAATTTCATGGTCCATCAAAAAGTGATAGAAGGGAAGAAAAGAAATGTGTTATCCAAGAAGAAGCCAACGATGAAGCGAAAAGAGTTGAAAGCTCAAAAGTAGTCGTGTATAATCTACGATAAGCAGTGGCATTAATATTTAATGATTAGTTAAGGTCGTAACGCTGCTCCGAAATAGTCGAAGATTAAAAATTAAAATAAAATCAATTTCTATACATTTATGATGCAAGATGCAGACCAGGTGTTTCTAGAGTATGTGGTGAAAGCATTGGTGGATAATCCGAACGATGTAAAAATCGATCGCACGGTGGATGAGATGGGTGTGCTTATAACGCTGACTGTAAATCCTGCCGATATGGGTAAGATTATAGGAAGGATGGGTAATACCGCGAAGGCCATTCGCACCTTACTTCGTATTATAGGCATGAAGAATAACGCTCGTGTTAATTTGAAGATTAATGAACCAGAGGGTGGTATGAGGCCTGAGCCGAAGCCAATGGGTGGAGGTATGACGACAAAGACTGTGGATCAAGCGATGGAAGATTTGAAAGGAATATAGTTTTTCATGAAAAGAACCCCGATTTGAATCGGGGCTTTTTTCATGTATTATTATGTTTGTATGCGTTTCCATATCATTACAATTTTTCCAAACATTTTTGATTCATATTTAAATGAGTCTATCTTAGGTAGAGCGATCAAGAATAAATTGATCTCTGTTAGATTTTACAATCCTAGGGATTTTGTAAATGCTCCTAAAAACAATTACAGGCCGGTAGATGACAAGCCCTATGGCGGAGGACCGGGTATGGTAATGCGAGCCGAGCCACTACTTAAGGCAGTGGCGAAGGTGTTAAGCGCTATAAAAGGTGCGAACCGAAAAGTCCTGATAGTGAATTTTATCCCGAGCGCTGAAAAATTTACAACTACCTTGGCTAAAAAGATTTCTAAAAAATACACGGATATTATTTTAATTTGTGGCAGGTATGAAGGTATTGATGCGCGCGTGGATAAAATTTTGAAAACCAAGAAAATCTCAATCGGGGATTATGTTTTGACTGGTGGAGAGATACCAGCAATGATAATGATCGATTGTGTTTCGCGTCAGATAAAAGGTGTGCTCGGCAATCATGATTCTTTAGAAGAAGAGCGCATCTCTTCAAGTGAAGTCTACACTCGTCCGGAAATTTTAAAGTATAAAAGCAAAAATTATCGAGTGCCAAAGATACTCCTCTCGGGGCACAAGGCCAAAATAGAGGAGTGGAAAAAAAGAAATGGAAGAATTTGAACAAAAAAATATAAAGTCTAGAGAAAATACAAAGCAAGAGACTCATTTATATATGAGTATGGATGAGTTGCTGAAATATATGAAATCCGTACGGATAATTGCACGTCAGATAAAAAAAACACTGCCCCCGTATGTAACTATGACACTTGGAGATTTGGAACAAGAAGGTTTTTTGGGTCTTGTGAAAGCCAATGAAATTTATGACCCAGGCAAGGGGATGTCTTTTAAGAACTATGCAGAATCAAAAATAAGATTTGCAATTTTAGATGCTTTAGAGAGAGAAGATTATCTAAGTGAACCAACTAGACGGGTCGTGGAAAGAATAAAAGACATCTTAGGAGAAAACGAAGTAAAAAAAGGGATGGGATTAACACCACTTTCTAGCCAAGAGATTGCCAATAATATGGGTATGGACGAAAAAAAATACGAAAGTTACCTTGCTTTGGCATTAAGTGGGCCTAACTTGTCGCTTGATGCGGGGGTAAATAAAGACAGTGATGATGCCTTCGCGGATTATATTGTTGATCATGAAGTTGAAAATCCAGGAGAGTTGGTGGACAGGGAAGCGAGAAAAGAGGCGGTTGAATCAGCTGTGAGCAGTTTTTTTAGGAGTGTGAAACCTACGAAGAGAAGGAATTTATTAAGGCATATATATAAACAGCGATTCTATGAAAATAAAGGTCTAAAAGACATAGGTAACGATTTAAACCTTTCCGAGTCTTACATTTCCCTTTTATTGACGGAAATAAAGAAAGGACTAGAAAAAAAATTAAAATCTGAAGGATTCGAGAAAGAAGGTTTGGTCTCTAAATTCTATAATAAAAATTCTCCTCTTTCCTTTTAGGATACAGGGCAAAGATAGAGGAATGGAAGAAGAGAAAATAAGGCTATAAGAATATTAAGGGGAAAAAAGAATTTGTCTTAAGATTATCGCATATGCTAGAATATTAAGATGCACAGGAATATTAAATTAATTGCACTTTTTAATTTCTTCACAGATTTTCATCTGTTTAGCGCGATACTGATTATTTACTTCGCGCAAGTTACTGGCTCGTATGCGTTAGGGATGAGTCTGTTTTCAGTGACGATGGTTTCCTCCGCCTTGTTTGAGATACCGACAGGTATTTTCTCTGATTACATAGGCAGGAAAAAGACAATGATTTTAGGAGCGGTTTGCGCCGTCTTAGCAATTACCTTTTACGCTATTGGTGGCGGTTATTGGATTTTGTTTATCGGCGCTTTGTTCGAAGGATTGCAGAGGGCTTGGTACAGTGGTAACAATGATGCCTTGCTTTATGAGACATTGACGGATTCCGACAAAAAAGATGATTACGATCACTATTTGGGGAAAACGGGCGCAATGTTTCAAGTGGCATCGATAGTCGGTATCCTCTTGGGAGGTTTTGTTGCTGTTTACTCATTTCAACTTGTAATGTGGCTATCCGTGATACCGCAGATAATTTGTTTAATTATTTCTTTTTATATAGTAGAACCAATTATGCATAGCCCCAAAAGTGCCAACATTTATTCGCACCTATTTTCCGCTACTAAGAAGATATGGATGAATCGAAAATTAAAATTATTGAGTATTACCAGTATTGTTAATACTGCGGTTGGCGAGTCCACTTTTCAATTTAGGTCTGTATTCGTTAACACTCTTTGGCCTATATGGGCAGTCGGGTTCTCCACAGTGCTTTCAAATATTGGATCTGCTCTGAGTCATTGGTATAGTGGCAAACTCATAAAAAAGTTTGGGGCTTTCAGGTTAATGCTGATTGCCAGTATCTATGGAAAAATTATCAATATCGGCGCAGTGGCAGTTGCTACTATTGTTTCTCCTATTCTTTTGTCCACCACGTCTCTTTTTCATGGCACGAACACTGTGGCAAGGAGTAAGTTGATGCAAAAAGAATTTACCGATGAGCAAAGGTCCACTCTCGGGTCAATCAATTCATTCATGGGTAGTTTGGCTTTTGGAATATTCGCAGTTCTGCTTGGGATATTCGCTGACAAATTCGGGTCAATGAAAGCCTTACTATTCGCTTATATTATTTCCTTGCCGACCGTGTTTCTTCATTGGAATTTATTTAAAGGTAATAGAGATGAGTAATCAAGGTAAATAGACATATCTTAGAATTTCCGCATATGCAAGAATCTTGAGATTGGATTAAGAACATGCAAGACATATGAATAAAGAAGAATGTACAAAAGGATACAAAGAAAGATTAAAAGATTTTTTGAATTCCGATACCACTGAGGCGAAGATTGCCATGGTTGCCCTTTGTGTTTTAGCTTTAGTTTCAATTCCTGTGCTTGTGTTAGGAGCAGGAGCTATGGGTAATGCAGTGCAGTGCTTTAAAATGTTCAAAGGTTCTAGAAAATATTCTAGGAAGCAAATTTGGAGCGCTATTGATAGCATTAAACGCCAGAAACTCATAGAGTATGTATATGATAAAGACGGAGAAACAATTGTAAAAATTACAAAGAAAGGAGAAACTAAGTTGAGAGCTTTTGACATTGATCTTATTAAAATAAAAAAACCTAAAAAGTGGGATGGTAAATGGAGGTTAGTTATGTTTGATATTCCCATGAGATTTACCAAAGGAAGAGAAGCCTTACGATATCATTTGAGAGAGTTGAACTTTTTCCAATTCCAAAAATCCGCGTGGATTTATCCATATCCCTGTGAAGATGAAGTAATTTTTATTACTGATTTCTTTGGAATAGGGAAGCATGTAGAAATTTTAACTATAGAAAGCATCTTGAGAGATGAAAGCATAAAGAAACATTTTCATTTGTAATATTCTTAAGATTTTAGCATATGCGGAAAAATTAGAAATCAAAAAACAAAAATTACAGAGTGCCCAAGATTCTTCTTTCTGGTTATAGAGCTAAGATAGAGGAGTGGAGGAAAAGAAAATAATCCCCAAAATTGTTTGA
>ERZ1292623.3438-Hain-H51-01um-R1-3438-length-13500-cov-8_pt1 | contig 13500 bp, 15 predicted proteins | sample MGYA00564398_ERZ1292623 | MGnify/ENA primary metagenome ERZ1292623 (study PRJEB36523, sample SAMEA6512633) | groundwater metagenome | collected 2019-01-07 | study: AquaDiva: Metagenomics assemblies of 32 groundwater samples
TCTCACAATCTACTATTCTTATCTTGAAAATCTCCACGTTTTCCTCCATTAAATTATTAAAAAGTTAATAAAAAAAGCCGTTTAGCCGTTTCGCTAAGACAAAAACAAAGTAAAAAAATCTCCTTTCTCTCCTTTTATGGAGTGTTAAATTGTTAAAAACCTCCTTTCTTAATAAGATACTTTTCCAGTATCTATAATAGCGCATATTTTATAAAAATGCAAATTTTGGACCTATGGGGAATCGGACCCCAACCTCATCCATGCCATGGATGCGTAATACCATTTTACTATAGGCCCTTTATGCCCCCGGCATGAATTTCACCCCGCACCATCTTATCCCCTCAGAGGGAATCGAACCCCCATCTCTTCCTTAGGACGGAATTGCTTTATCCATTAAGCTATGAGGGGAAAAAATGGTGCGGGGCAAGCATGCATCTATTACAGGAGCTATTATGGTTTTACTGTAATTTCAGAAATATTATTATAACCATTATATATAGCTTTTATCCAAACAAAACCATTAGCACCTTGTGATCCAGCAATAATTTGTCCTGGGCCTAGCAGATAAACAAGAGCAGGATTTGAAGAAGACCAAGTTGAACTATTAGTCACATCTGTCACATTCCCGTTAGCATCCTTAAAATAGGCGTTCAATTGAAATGACTCGCCTGATTGATAACAAGAACTTGTACAAGAAGAGCAAGGTCCTCCGCTCGAGCAAGCCATATAACTACTATTACTGTTAAGCGTATATTGTTCTGGTGTAATATATACATAAGGCTGACCTGTTGTTGGCTGACTCTGCGTACATACCTGCTGGCAGGCGCTGAAATCAGAGTATTGGGTGATGTTTGTATTTGTCTGGTTTATCGCACACTGGTTGTTGATGCAGGAATATCTTGGAGTATTAACAGTGACATTCACGGTCTTGTTGTAACTCTGCCCGGTGTCAGGGTCAGTATATGTTCCTGTAATGACAGCTGTTCCGTTTTGCGGGCCAGCGCTCACTACGCCATTGGCATTGACTATGGCAATATTACTGTTGCTGGAAACCCAGTTTACATTGGTAGTGACATCTGATTCATTAGCGTTTGAATCAAGAAAAGTGGCTATGAGAAATTGCGCGGGATTGCTTTGGTCAATGGTAAAGATATTGGGCACTATCTGAAAGGGAGTGGTGGAGCAGGGTTTGGTGAGTACAGGATTACCAACGCATCCTGGAGGAGTAGCTGAAATAACACTTCTTGTTTGGGTGCCGGTGGTGCAAGGAATTGGCGTCCAAAGTGAATAGGTATAGGAACAGATAGGAAGAGTTCCTCCGCCTGTGACAACTGTTGAAGTGGGAGGAGTATAATTGCACTGACCTGACAAAACAGGATTTCCTCCTGTGCATCCTGGAGGAGACGCTGTAGCAACTGACCTAGTTTGTATACCATTGGGCTGACAAGGGCCAAAGTTTGAATAAGTGAAAGATGCGCACACAGCAAGGGCTTGAGGTCCTGGATTAACATTCAGATTATAAGTTTGGGAACATTGAGCGGCACTGGGAAAGGCGCTCCAAACAGGAATATATCCTGGGTCTACCAAGTTCCCTAATATCAAATCCATTATGAGCCAGGCGCCAAAGACCAAAAGCAGACCTATCACTGTGAAGGTTACGGCATTTTTGCCTTTTTTCAGTCTTTCTTCAGATCCAGCGGCAGTGAGGATAAAGAAACCGCCGATTATGAAGCCAATGACACTTGCTGGCAGAGATATGTCATAAGTTAAGAAAGTTATTACGTTGCTAACTCCAACAAAAAGATGGCAGAGATTGCAGGAATCTGTTTCAAAATAGTTGGTATTGGGATCATCCACGCTTTGGCCACAAGGAACAATGGAGGCGTGGGCAAATAGGGGTACCAGCAAAAAGATTGTTATGGTAAAAAGGACAAAAAAACTAATATTCTTCATATTTTTATATATCAAGTAATTTTGACAATTTTGGCTTATCAAAACCAATCACTATTTCATCTTCTATATCTATCACAGGCACTGCCATTTGGCCTGTCTTTTTAAAAACTTCCTCTCGTTTAACAGAGTCACTGGATAAATCGTACTCCAGATATTGAATCTTATTTTTTTCGAACCACTCTTTTGCCATCTTGCAATACATACAGGCTGGCGTAGAATAAATTATTACTTGCTTAACCATATATTTGCATTATACATAAAAATAAAATAAAATAAAAGCAATGTGCCTAGCAACACCAATGAGGATAAAGGAAATAAAGGGCCAAAAAGCCCTTGTAGAATCAAAGGGTCATAAACATTCTGTTGATATAAACCTTATAAAAAACGCTCGAGTCGGAGATTACATACTGGCTCATGCCGACATAGCCATAAACAAAATTCCGACAGAAGAAGCGGAAAAAATATTAAAAATGGTGAGTGAAATCAATTTAGAACATTAAAAAGGAGGTAAATATGAAAGGATTAATATTAGCATGCAGATATTCATGGAATTGTCATACGGCCATTCACTTCGGAATCTCTGAAAGATTGTTTGATTTTATTACTGGCAAGAAAAAAGATCCCGAAAAGATCAAGAAACTTTTAAAAATTCTCAGCAGTTACAAATCCTACTGTAATATTGCAACGGCAAACAGAATAGACGACCCTTTTGACATTAGAGTAATATCTTATTATTGGAAAGGTACAGGTTATGAGTTAGACACAAAGATTTGGCACAACTATACAACACTCTCTCCCTTGTTTAACATGCCGATGGAAATTATCAATGCAAATATGGTTGATGAAGATTTTGTACATCCAGCAGAAATAATAAGGACTGATGGCGAAAAAACCATAATTAAATATTATCCCGTTATAAAACATAAAAAAGGATTAGCCTTATTAGAAAAGAGAAAAGAAAAAAATGTGGCTAATCCGTTTACAGAAAAATACCAACCTGGAGATAAAATTGCCATGCATTTTGAAAGCATTGTTGAAATACTAGACGAGAATGAATTTAAGATTCTCTCGGTAATAACGAGAGAATCACTAAAAAGATTCAATGAGAAACACAAAAGGGGAAGAAAATAATCTTCCCCTTTTTAATTAAGATGCGTTTCCGTTATCAGAAAAAAATATCTTGAAAAAATCTTCATTGTCGGCAATAAAACTACCGACATCTTTTAACTTCGCAACCACTGGGACAAAGACATCTTTGTTCTCTTTATCGTCTTTGATTGGGAAAAAATTATTATCCTCCCTTTTTAATAATGGTCCTACCTGACTAAAAAAATGCATCCCTCTCATTCTCAAAGACCTAAAAAATATCTTCTTTATGTTCGCATACCAATATTGATATGCGTTACTTACAGAAAAATTATACATTTCTAGATATAACCTCCTAAATACTCTCAGATTCGGCATTTTTTCTTTCAACTGAACGGGCCTTGAAACTTCCAGGGCATTCTCTTTTATGCCAAATTCAATAAATTTCTCAACAGGCAGATCTACTCTCCTTCCATCAATAAGACGCGCGCCAGCCACTAGATCTTTTCTGAAAAAAGCCCCGAAAAAGAACGAGAAATCATCGTAATTATCCTTTTCCAGACCGAGCCCGTTTTTGGGCTCATATCCAAGTTTTTCTACATAAATAAGATATCTTATTTTATTATATCTTTCTATGTCTTCTCTTTCTTTTAATTCTTTTATCTCAGTTGCTGTAAACATGGGCCCCTCCCTTTGGTTGTAATTTTACAAAGTACTAATTTATAATCTTATATTATCTATTAATAACATGCAATTGGAACAGTAAAAAGTTACAGGGATTAATGCACAGAACAAGTAATACAGGGGTCATACGCGCGAATGAGCATATTCAATAATTTTTCTCTTTCTTTTTGGTCTTTATCAGTAGTTTGGTCAAGCAAGGCCTGACTGCTTTTTTCCATGGAAGTCAAATTTTGCACAGTCGGGGTAATGATATTTGCATAAGTTATAATACCGGATGAATCCAAATGAATTTCATGATATAAACCTCCTCGCGGCGCCTCAACAGCGCCGATTCCTTTATATTCAACACCGAGTGTTTTCCCGCTTCGCTCCTCAACACTCGGTGTTTCGGATGTTGGAATTTTTGCGTCCATTTCCATCTGTAATAATTTCTCAATAATCTTTCTTGCTTGTTTATAAAACTGCAAGATCTCTATTGCCTGAGCAAGATTATTGTGGAAAGGATTCTGAAAATTCAATTTATCAATGAATTTATCAACACCGAGTGTTTCTCCGTCAACACTCGGTGTTTCTTTAAATCCTATCGCCAACCGCGCCAAAGAACCAACCATCATTTCTCTGCCTTGATACTTTCCGAATTTTGCCGTTGAATAATCACGCAATTCCTCTTCTATATTTTCCTTGTAATCTTTAATTGAGACCGTTGCGCCAAAATTACTTGAAACAATCTGACCGTCTTTATGAGCCACTAATTCAAGTTCAACATTCAATTCCGGATATTCTAATTTTGAAAAGAATTTTGCTGTCCATTCTACTGCGTCTTTTGTCTCCTTTAATTTTTCCAATAAAATTCTCAATTCGTCTTTTGTCGGGATTTTATGGAAGCCGCCGACCGTCGTTCTTGTGGGATGAACATTTCTTCCTGCGACTATTCTGGCGATATCATCGCCTAATTCCTTAAGCAACAATACCTTAGCAAAAGATTTAGGATCCTTTTGGGCAAGTTCTGTGCCTCTATCAATACCTATGTAATCCGGTAAGACAAGAAAAAACAAATGCAGGACATGGCTTTGAATAATCTGGCCGGCCATCATTAATTTTCTTAATAATTTAGAGGTCTCATTAATTTCAATGCCATAAGCGTCTTCTATGGCAGATAGTGATGCTAGATTGTGCGCAATAGGACAAACACCGCAAATACGAGGAGTTATCCAATGAGACTCTTCTGCTGTTCTGCCAACCAAAATTCCTTCAAAAAGACGCTCTCCTTCATGGATATTGAGTTTTACTTTATTATTTTTCCAGTCAATCTTCAAACTGCCATGACCCTCTATTTTCGCTATAAATTCATTTGAAATCATAATTATTTTTTGTATTCGTCTATTTTTTTAACTTGCTCCGTTATCTGCGGGGTTCTATTATGAAACATTGTTAAATATCTTTTTATTTCATTCTCATCCGCAAATTTTTCAAAAATTTTTATCAAAGCCGGAATATTAGCCTGATCCCTTATGCCAAAACATCCATAACACGGAGAACCGCCGGAAATACAAACCGCCTTGCACCCGCCTTGAGTAATGGGACCCATGCACGGCTTGCTTTCTACTATCCTACATGGATTGCCTGCCACTTTACACTCAAAACAAACCGAGTATCCGCAATAAGTAGGTGCTTTGCCAGACAATAATTCCTCAACCGCCTTCACCACCTCGTCCTCGTCCACAGGACATCCATGAATTGAGAAGTCCACGCTGACATGCGCGCTCAAGGGCGAAGCATCAATTCCTTTTGGATGATATTGAGCAGTATAAATCTTCTCATACCAAACTTTTCTGTCTTTTTCCGGCATTATACCAGGGATTCCGCCCAAAGCAGCGCAAGCTCCTAAAGCAATCAGTATTTTAGAATTTTCTCTTAATTCTTTTAATAATTTAATCTCGTACTCCGTAACGGGCGTGCCTTCAATAATAGTTATATCATAAGGACCTGACTCAAAATGTTCCTGCCCTAGACGCCAGTTTATAATATCAACTTTCTTCTCAATTAAAAGTAATCTCTCTCTTAAAGAAACTAATTTCACTTCGCACCCCTCGCAGTCCGTAAAATCATAAATTGCAATTTTTGGTTTTGTCATATTAATCAAAATTCTTATCCACTTGATCATAATAAAACACCGGGCCATCCATGCATACATAACTTTTGCCCGTGGTGCAATGCTGACACTTGCCCACTCCGCATTGCATTTTTCTCTCCATGCTCACAAAAATTCTCCTGTCTGGTATCCCCAAAGGCCTAAAAACTTTTTCCAATGCGTCCATCATTGGACCTGGCCCGCACATTGTGGCCACGGCATTAGACTCATTTATTTCTATTTCTTTGACAAGGTCAGTAACAAAACCAACATGCCCGTCCCAACCGTCAGCAGGTTTGTCTATTGTCAAAATGATTTTTATCCCTTCTTTCCGCCACTCTTCTATCTTTTTTTTCATTAATATTTCTTCAGGGTTTCTAGCTCCATATAAAACATAGACTCTACCAAATTTTTCCTTATTCTTAATTATATATTCAACAAGCGCCGCAATGGGCGGTATGCCGCAGCCACCAATGGCAGATACAACATCTTTGCCCTCAATAAAATCAAGCGGAAAACCATTGCCGAATGGCCCGCGCAAAGTGATCTTGTCGCCTTCTTTTATGGAATGCAGATAATTTGTGACAACACCAGCTTTTCTCACAGCGACTTCAATATAATCTGCTTCGTAAGGAGAGGAAAGCGGTCCAAATGGCGACTCTCCATAACCAATCTGCCCCACCATCACGAATTGGCCAGGAATAAAGACCAAGCCCTTTTCATTTTTTTTGAACTCCGACCCTTGCGTCGGAACAAGCCGAAATAACTTCACAGTCGGAGACTGTTCTTCAATCTTTGTCACTTTGACTATTTCTGGCAAATATATATTACTCATCTTTTTTCTTATAATCTTCTAAAATTGTTTTTAATATTTCCTGAATATCAATTTTTGCAGGGCAAAAAGCCTGGCACCTACCGCATCCCACGCACTGCGATTTTCCAAACTCTTTATAGGCACGCACGAACTTATGGTAAAACCAATTATAATATCTTTCTTTAAGCGTCGGCCTAAAACTATGCCCGCCTGCAATTCTGGCAAATTCCGGCAAAGTGCAGGCAGTCCATTTTCTGCATCTAGTACATTTATCATCTAAACCAACTTTATCCTCAATGGAAAAACAATAGCATAACGGGCAAACATATGTGCAAATCCCACATCCCAAGCATTGCTTCATTAATTTATCCCAAATCTCATGCCCATATGACCATTCCACAACCTCAGCCAGAAGTTCTGGGTCAAGTAGCATACTCCTCATTGTTTTCTGCCAATATCCTAAGGACTCATTTTTAGGAATCTGGGGTGGTTTTTCTTCAGTTATTTCTCCGCCTTCGGCGGAAAAATAACTGTTATTTTTTTTTATTAAATTTTTGCCTTTTGTAGTATTCTGCCAAACTTTATATTTGTTGCTGTTTAAATGCTCCAAAACAATATCGCCGCCAGGAACAATATCCATATTTTCTCTTATCAAACCTATGATAATAGATTGGCCTCTTCTCTGAAAATAAAAATAATCCTCATGGGGTTTTTCCATTATTTCGTCCAATTGAGTTAATGCCTCAAGGTCCGGCAAATCCAGGCCGTAAAGCACAAAGTCCGACTTCGATTTCTTTGAAGTCGGACTTCCAGAAGTAGAAAAAATCTCCTGTACGGGCGGAAAAAAGTATTTCTTAAAAGGTAATCCGCCATCTGACGAATCTTTTCTAATATCAATAAACTCAAACTTCTCCTTAAGTTTGTCCAAAAATTTCTCCAAATTATCTTCCTTAATAACTAGCATTTACTTTTTATTATATCTTACTGGGAATTTCGTTGCAAATTTATCCACAACGATTGTGTTTAACATTTGACATATGGCAACCGATGTATATACTATAGTTATATGAAAACGCTTATTAATATTAAAACAGACAAAGATGTAAAAAGGAAAGCGCAAAAAATAGCCGAGGAACTCGGTTTGTCTTTAAGCGCCGTTATTAACGCCACCCTGAAACAGCTTGTGAGAAACAGAGAAGTATATTTTTCCGTCGCGCCGAAAATAACGCCGCAATTTGAAAATTTTCTCGGAATAATAGAAAAAGACATAAAAAGCAAAAAAAATATCTCAAAATCATTTTCTTCAACCAAAAAAGCCGTTGCCTATCTTCGCTCATGAAAATCAGATTTCATAAAGATTTCAAGAAACAATATAAAAAACTGCACAAAAACTGGCAAAAAAAATTTGACGAACGGTTGGAAATTTTTATTGATGATCATTTTAACCCCATATTAAACAATCATCTTCTCCACGGCAAATACAAAGAATACAGAAGTATCAACATAACGGGAAACCTGCGAGCTGTTTATAAGTTTATGAACGAAGACGAATGCATTTTTGTCGCCATAGACACCCATAGCAATTTATACACCTAAACACATGGATGTTCGCCACTCGGTGGCTAACATGTCGCCGCCGAATTTCGTGCCAACGAAGTTGATGCGTTACCTATCTGTCTTCAAGTTTCCTCATTATAAACAAATACTTAAAACCTCTCAAATAAAAATTAAACTGCCTTGCTCGATTATGCCAAAGTTGTGTGTTTGATGTTTGATTATGACGAGTAAGGCAAATCAAATCAATCGGCTCAAAATATTTTTCTAATCTTTGCCAAAGCAAAAATCCAACAGGCGTAAATTTCTTTTTGATCCATTGATCGGCAATAACCCAGCCCATCGCCTTATTTGGTTTCAAAATCCTTGCGATTCCAGAAGCGACTTTTTCTAACTCATCGTAAAACTCTGTTTTCTCGCAAGAAATTTTACCAATACATTCTTTATTATTGGAATAATCTATATTGTCGGAATATGGCGAGTCAATAAAAACGAAATCAACAGAATTATCTTTAAGCGGAATTTTACGAGAATCATTTTTAATTATATATGGTCTTGTTTGTTAAATTGCTGTATATTCTCTTTCGCCCAGTCGTAAAAATCAACCTCTAAAAATTTCACAAACTCTTCAAATTTCTGTTCTGAAAATTTAAGCTTATTTTCTTCGCAATATTCTTTGAATAATTTTTCTATTTCAGAAATGTTAATAATTGTATCTTTCATAGTTTTATTGATTACTTTTTCCATTCAATATGACCATTAATATTAAATTTTTCATAGACACTTAAAACTTCTTCGCAGAATTTTTTAGTTTTTTCATCCCCGATCTTTATAGATGCTTCCCAGAGCCTAATAAGCATCTTCTTCCCGCTTTCTGTCTGTCCATAATTTTTCTTTCTAAAATTACAGACGGAACATAGCGTTTGGCCATTATCAACCGTTGCTTTTCCTCCTTTATCTTTAGGAACTCTATGATCTGCATGTAATTCGTATCCCTCATCTTTTCTTCTACCACACTGAACACAGCGATAACCATCTCTTTCAAAAATTTGTTTTTTCTGCTCGGGTGTGAAATCTTCCAACTCTTTTTGTTTAACCGCATCAGATTCATAACGATAAATCCCCTTTTTAACTTTTATTAAGAATCCAGTTTGGTGTAAATTCCTAATTGACCGCCAAGTATCTCGTGGTTTTTTCTTGTAAAGTTTTTTATATTTACCTTCTACCCAATCCACAACTGGACCATGGGGCATGTCTTCTTTTGGATGCTTCTTAAAGTATTCGATGAGTAAGTCCCTGATTGATTTATTCTTTTTCTTCATAGTCATATTTTTATTAAGTTAATAAACTTGATTGATTTAATTTTGCTTCTTGGCGTAAGCGGTCTATCGCTATATTGCAATACTTTTCATCAATATCAACCCCAATCCCTTTTCTGCCGTGCAAATAAGAAGCAATCAGTGTTGAACCGCTACCCAAAAATGGATCTAAAATCGTATCACCAAGAAAACTAAATAATTTTATACAGCGTCTCGGTAATTCAATCGGAAATGGCGCAGGATGTCCGCCCGCCCCCTTTTTACTTTGGCCGTTAAAAGTCCAAACTCCGTTTGTCCAATCCATAAACTCTTGTTTTGTGATGTCATTTTTCCTACTCCCTCCTGTTTTTTTCCAACTATCTTTATACAAAACTAAAATCAATTCAACCGGAGCGATGACATAAGGAGCGGAAGCGGACATAAATGAACCCCAAGCAGTGCGGCGGGATATGTTGCCCTCATTCCAAATAATTGTTGAGTGATATTTCCAGCCAATATCTTTTGCAATTTTTGTAATATCTGCCCCAACCGATTTTTGACCACCTTTATTTTTATCCAGGGGAATATTAAGTAAAAATCGCCCTTCATTTTTTGCCAAATCAAAACATTTTTTAATCCATTTCTGAGTAAATTCCAAGTAGTCGTCATAAGTTAAATTATCAGCGTGAGAATTGTAATGAATATCAACATTATAAGGCGGTGAGGTAATAATTAAATCAACAGAATTTTCCGGTATAGCGGTAATTTTCAAAATATCTTCTTTGAAGATAGAAACTTTGTCATTTTCAAAATATGGTTTTTGAGATTTTATCTCATTAACTTTTGTATTCTGTTTTATAGCCATTATGTTTTGCATAAAATTACCTTGATTAAATTATATAATAAAATTAGATTTTTCTCTATTTTTAACAATTATGATATATTAAAATAAATTCACAGACGCGAGTATGGTTTAGTGGCAGAATAGTTGCTTCCCAAGCAACAGACACGGGTTCGATTCCCGCTACTCGCAAAATTTTATTTAAATATCGATTTTATTGCCTGCCAAATTCGCGAAAAAAAACCTTGTTCTTCTGAATCAATTTTACCGTTCTCCTCATTTTTTTCTACAATAACAATTGCTTCCTCGCCGGGTTTTTTTACATTAAACGTGCTTCTTATCTCTTTCTCTGTCCCTGATTCTGTCTGTAGTTTTGCAGTGCTGGATTCAAGTTCTGCTTTTTTTGTTTCTAATTCTTTCAATTCCTGCTCTGTTTTTTCTGCCAGCATCTTTGATTCCCTGTATTTTTTATAAATTTTAATAACAGACATGGACATAAACCCCACCAACAAAATAAGCACAATTATAAAAAATTTTGAATATAATATCCGTCTTATCCTATTTTTTTCTTGAAATTCTCTCATAATAATATTATTATATAAATTAAATATGAAGACAAAAAGGCAGAGGCAAAAATTTCAAATCGTATGGGTTATTATAAGTGCGCTTGCAGTATTGAGCATGATTGCTTTTTTATTAATACCCCTCATTAAATAACTAACGTTGTACCATTTTTATAAAAACCTCATGGGAAATATTAACCTTGCCCATTTTCTTCAGTTTTTCTTTTCCTCTTTTCTGCTTCTTCCATAATTTCATTTTTCTCGTTCTGTCGCCGCCATAAAGATAGCCAGTAACGTCTTTCTTTAATGCTGAAATAGAACGAGAAGCAATAATTCTGCCCAGTGCCTTTGCCTGAATTTTAATAACAAAAAGTGCGCGCGGAATAATTTTTTTTAATTTTTCCACTATTTCTTCCGATTCCCTTTCCACTCTTTCCCTGCTTATTATCCGCGAGAAAGCAGGGATTAATTCTTCTGCAACAAAAACATCAAGACGAACGATATGTCCTAATCTGACCTCTCTCATCTCTTCAATTTTATAATTTAAAGAGGCATAGCCGGCAGAAATACTTTTGAGTCTGTCAAAAAAATCCCTCATTAATTCCCTTAATGGCATTTTGACCTTTAAAATAGTGCGGTAATCGCCGAATTGCTCTGTTTCGCCTACTTCAGTTTCATATTCATATAAAACTTGCATAATCTGTCCTAATTTATCCGGCGGAGTCACAATCTGCATCTGCACCCACGGTTCAAATATCTTTTTTATAAAATGTTCGTCCGGAAAGTATAGCGGTGAATAGATATTTTTTTCTTTCCCGTCATTAAAAATAATTCTGTAAGTTATAGTCGGGGAAGCAACCACCAAATTAAGATTAAATTCCCTTTTTAATCTTTCTGTAATAATTTCCAAATGCAGCATTCCTAAAAATCCGCACCTAAATCCTCTGCCTAAAGCCCCGCTACTTTCTTCTTCAAAAGTGATTGAACTGTCAGAAAGCCGTAATCTCTCCAAAGACTGCTTAAGATTATCAAAATTATCCTGCGACTGCGGATAAATACTTGCCCAGACAACTGGCTGAGGCTGCATGTAGCCCAAAAGAGGTGGCAATGAATCCTGCAAAGAAACCACGGAGTCTCCCACCGTGGTGAGCGTTGGTTTTTTTATATTGGTAACAATATATCCTATCTCTCCAACATCAAGAGAATCTTTCAGCCGCCTTTCTGGAGAAAAAATCCCAACTTCGCCAGCTATAAATTTTTCTTTTACCTGCGACAAAACAAGATTATCGCCCTTTTTTATACTGCCGTCTATCATCCTCACATAAACAATGACTCCCTGGTGATTAGAATATTCAAAATCAAAAATCAAGGCCCTTTGCTTGTTTATATACTCATATTTTGGCGGAGGAACACGATTTATTATAACTTTTAAAAGATTTTCTACGCCTTCTCCTGTTTTTGCGGAAACTTCTAAAATCTCTTGGGGGACACTCGGTGTCCACGTGGACACCGAGTGTCCCCCAAGCAAACGCCTAATCTCCTCTTTTGTTTCTTTGATACGCGCTGATAACAAATCAATCTTATTAATGACAGGGATTATCACAAGCCCCACAGATTTTGCCATCTCAACATTGGCAATTGTTTGCGCCTGGACACCTTGAGTCGCATCAACTAATAAAACAGCTCCCTCCACGGCCTTAAGGGCGCGGGAAACCTCATAAGTAAAATCAATATGGCCTGGAGTGTCAATTAAATTCAAAATATAATCCTTGTATTTCATCCGAACGGGCTGCATTTTTATGGTAATACCGCGTTCGCGCTCTAAATCCATCTGGTCCAAAACCTGTTCCTTCATCTTTCTTTTTTCTATAGTGCCAGTCAATTCTAACATGCGGTCAGCCAAAGTGGATTTGCCGTGATCAATATGAGCGATTATGGAAAAATTCCTGATATTTTTCACTTCCATCATTAAAATAATATATCAAGATATTCACATCTTGGAAAGTCTTGCATTTTTCTGCATAACTAATATTATATATTCAATGATGATGCATATGGTGCCTAAAAAAGTTTTTTTCACCAAGGGAGTCGGGGTGCACAAAGACCAACTTGCCTCTTTTGAGTTGGCCTTAAGAGACGCAGGCATAGAAAAATGCAACTTAGTTTCTGTTTCCAGTATTCTTCCTCCAAAATGTCATATAATACAAAGGAGTAAAGGTATAAAACTTTTAAAACCTGGCCAGATAACATTCTGCGTTATTGCAAGAAATCATACAAACGAACCGAATCGTTTATTATCTGCCGCAGTAGGCCTAGCTGTGCCTAAAAATAAAAACAACTACGGCTATTTGTCTGAACATCACACATTCGGCGAAACCGCCAAAAAATCCGGAGAATATGCAGAGGATTTGGCCGCAACAATGTTAGCCACAACTCTTGGCATAGAATTTGACCCTGAAAAAGCCTGGGATGAAAGAAAGCAGATTTACAAGGCAAGCGGACACATATTCAGGACAACCAATATCTGCCAGTCAACCGAAGGAAACAAGAACGGCCTTTGGACAAGCACCGTAGCC
>ERZ1292623.3439-Hain-H51-01um-R1-3439-length-13500-cov-7_pt1 | contig 13500 bp, 33 predicted proteins | sample MGYA00564398_ERZ1292623 | MGnify/ENA primary metagenome ERZ1292623 (study PRJEB36523, sample SAMEA6512633) | groundwater metagenome | collected 2019-01-07 | study: AquaDiva: Metagenomics assemblies of 32 groundwater samples
CTGATTCCACACCTGAGTACTCACCTGACTACTCACCTGATTCCACACCTGATTCCTCACCTGATTCTCCACCTGATTCCGCATCTTATATAAATTTTTATTCAATAGTAAAACAGTCAACCAAGCACTAAGTGGAGAATCGAGAAAAAGTACAGGTATTTCTTTTTTATTATTTAATATTATTTTATTAAATAATAAAAAATTTTCAGTGGCTTCTTTTTTATTGATTCTTTCTGTCGACAATCCTATTTTTAACCATTTATTTTTATACACATCTAATAAACCTTTTTGTTTTTCTGTTAATTCGGTAATCAATCCCTCACCTCTTTCGTTTCTTCCAAAAAGTGATCGTATTCTAAAACTTTCCCACTAACATATCTACCCTTTGGAATTGTAATTGATTTATGTTCTTGATGTGTCAGGGTATTGTTTTTATCACCAGTAAAAGTTCTCAATCCGTTATCGAGTTCATATACTTCTGAGTTGTCTAATACATGGGCGTGTCCCGTCATTTCACCTTCTGCTAATTTTTTTCCTTCAATCTTTTTCATATTATTTCTTCCTTTCTGAATAAATAAATTTTATTAAAGTATTTTGGTTTTATCTTTCTGCATAATCTTTACCACCAACGAGCACTGCCACGATTCTTTGTACAGCATTTATTTACAATTTATTGTTTTTCAACAAATTTTCTCAACGCTTTTCTGACCACACTCGATCTGTTGTAGCCATAGCCTATTTCAATCTTATCTCTCTTGACCAATCGGTCAATTTCTTTAAGTATGTCTGGTTCGATTCTTATACTTATTTGTATTAATTTCATTGATTTTCCTTATTCATTGATTTGCTTTTTATTTCTTTAATTAATTCCGGTAATTTTTTTATAAGATTTAATTGTTTCTTATTTTTTTTAAATACTTTATCAACATCTTCTTTGCATCGCAACATTTACCACAAACACAAGCACCCCTTATCGTATGTGTTAAAATATAATCGTATTGTTCTTCAGTAAAAAGTCGTACGATGGATTCCTTATCGATCTGTTCTTCTTTTCCGTTATATCTATCTATTCTGATTATTTTCATATACAAAATGCCATTTAAACATTACTTCTTCTCCGACAGTATATAGGTCTCTCCAATCTCCAACTTTATACATATATTTAGTTTTTGTCTTCATTGAAAAATTTTTTAATAAAATTTCTTTTTGCATTTTTCAAAGTAGTAAAGCATTTAACTTGATGTAAGCTTTTCATTGGATAAATATCTATCGGGGAATCTTTTCTTGTCGCCTTCCACGTACAGCCGTAATTTCCAATATAATAAAATTTAACATCTTTGATAAATGAGTGTGAAAGAGTTACAGTCGTATCAATTTTTGCGTTTTCTATTAATTTTTTATTATCTGTGTGATTCACTGTATCACACTATATCACAAAAAAAAATTAAGTCAAGAAGATTTCTTAAATTATTTTTTATATTACACTTTTGCACTAAACACATTCGTAACAAATCAATATATAAACAGTACGCCAGTGGAGTCCAGAACTGACGTACTGTTAAAAATATCCACAGAAAGGAGGTTTATTCCGTAGATATTTTTTATTTTTTCTTTCTCATCATCATCAACACGCCTAGCCCGCCAATGCCCAATACCAAAGGAATACCGAATATTTTCTTTTTTGTAATACCGGAAAATATTTTCCTGGTTCCTCTTTTTTGTCCAGGAGTGGGAATCACACTTGTCGTTCCGCTCGGTGTTTTTTGTTTTGCCATTGCCGATTGCGCCGCCATTATTGCTTGTCCCTGTGGAGTGGAGGCTGCATATTGTTTCGCTCCCGTTTTTGCTGTGTTCACTGCCTTGCTTACAGACTCTTTAACTTTGTCAAAAAATCCAAAACCATCACCAATTACATCGCCAATACCACCCAATAATTCATCTGCTATATTTGCCATTTAAAACCATCCTTTCTTTTAAAATATTATTTCGTAATTATGTTTATCCCGTAAACCACATTTCTGACTTTTAATTATTTTGCAAATCTTATCAACATCTATCGTATCTTTATCTACATATTTAAAACTGTCCCTTAGGTAAACAATTATAGGTATTTTTTTTAACCCTACTATATAAGAGGCCAAAGCCCTGTGCCTGCCTTCGTGATTCTGTATTTCACAAGTTTTAATATCCAAGTCCAAATAGGGTATGTCGATTGATAAATTATTTTCTAATCTGTTTATTAAATTATCGAGAGAATTTTTTCTTATTGTATTGTTTGTTAAAAGTGGTGTTAATTTTAAAAATTGCAGTGGATTCATTTCTACTAAAACTTGACTCTCAGGATGCCACTTCAATATATTCGCATCTTCGTCTTTTCCTTTTGCAATTATATATTTCATATATTTATTATAATATAGACGAGCCTGTACAGATCAACAATCAGATATATTTATTTTGTTTTTTCAAGTGCGAATCGCACTATATTCTTAACAGAAATTATTCTGTGTTGGTTTCTGTACAGGCCTCCTACAAGTATTTTCTAATTTTATACTATCGAAAAATTGTTTTGCTCCAATCGTTGACAAGGCTAATAATCCAAGACAAATGCTTATTGTTGATTGGATAACGAATCATAGCAAATTCACTGGCATTTTCTTCGTAAAATTCTCGTTCTATATTTTTAAGTATATATTTTATATCAGAAAAACCAATTTGTCTTATCTTGATATATCCAGACTCTTCAATTTTGAAATTTTTCTCCCAGGGATAATAACCATAATGATCAAATCCATTCCAAAACAACGTTTCTTTATTGTCAGAATTTCTAACTATTCCATGCAAAAATAATGACGAATAAAAGTTATCGCCTATAATATCATTATAATTTTTCGTGTCAATGTTAAAGATATTCTTAAATTCATCTTGTAATTCGTATTTAATTTTATTTTTTTTATCAAACATAACAATATTGTCCTTTTGCTCCCGCAGGGGCGGTTTGTTGTAAAGAGGTATGGAACGGTTTTTGTTCCTGTTTGTCGTTCATCAAGGGCTGTCGCCCTTACGCTCCACTCTGTTGCGCTATCCCACCATTTCAGTCTTCTTCTGATTCAAATTCACTTGCTTTTTCGGCACAAGATTCTGAACAATATTTATATCCATCGTCATAGCGAAGAAAGTCACCACTTTTAAAAAAAGTTCCTGCTTCATACCATTCTTTTGAACCTTCCATAATGGTAGAACATATTGGACATTTTTCTAATGATTCGTATTCTTTTTGTGCCCATTTCTTTGCACCTGGAATTGTATCTGGATCGAACGGAAGGGTCATTCCACCAGTATACCCAACGGCAATTTTGGCGTTTTTTTGCCCGTCTTTACGCCATTGCTTGAGAATAGAAATAGCAACCTCTACCGCTTCTCTTGGGTCTTCAAATTCTCCAAACTCACCACTATATTCTTGAACCAAAGCATCTGGATTTGCATAATCTCTCCCGCCCTGTGCGATCTCCACTACATATCTTTCGTTTTCTTCTACGCCCCAATATGCCTGTCTCGTTATTACGTACATTGTTAGTCCTCCTTATTTTATTGTTTATATGCTTCTTCCAACTTTTTCAATCTATTCATCCAGCCATTCCAAAATTGTTGTTTTGCAGGGTCTTTGATCACAGCGTCTTGCATAATGTTTTTTCGTCTTTTATGATAATTAACAATGAAACTGTTTGCACCAAAATTTCTGAGATAGCTTGTTGCCTTGTCTCTCGTTTCATTTCCAATGTATCCATCAACTTTAGTACCCAAAGTTTTCTGTAATTCTTTCGTCGCCACAATAGGATTACTATTGACCGCAAAGTCGAATATTAGTCCCTGGATTTCTTTTGGCAAGGTAAATATTTTTGGTCTTAAATAAAACTCATTATAGTATATTTCCCATATCTCATCATCAGTTAATTGCCGTAAATTATTTTTAATAAACCAATCATGTTGTCTTGCATAAGTCTCATAGGTTCTTTTTGTGATTCCTTTGTATGTCGGTTCGTCTTTTTCTGTATATCCACCTTCAAAGGATAATGTGACGGCTAAAATTTCATCAAAAAAAGGGTCTTTCGGAAATGCCTTGTTAAATATTTTAGTTAAAACTTCTTTCATTTGATTGGTACAATTTTATTTCGTCTTAATGAATATAGGCTTAATTTTCTCTCTTACGTAAATACCTCTACATCGCAATTCTTTTTTAATACCATGAATCCAATTGTCTATCGTTTTTTCATGTTTGTAACTATTTACATTTCCAAGCATTTCGTAGTATCCCGCCAACAATTCTTTTAATTCTTCGGTAGGAAAATTAGAAAATGGATTGCGCTTATTCATAATTTTTCGTCGTTTCCCCTTTCTATTTATCCAATAAAATGATTTTCCCGCATTTTAAACATTTATAAGACTCTTTGTCTTTGATCATTTTATTGCCACATTTAGGACAGTTCACTTTTTTCTAACCATAATAACGTTACTATTTTTTCCTAACTTTTTCAGTGTTGCAGTCTTTTTATTCATTTTAACGTTTTCTATATTTATTTTTTGCCCAGATACTATGGGTTTGCTAAGTTCCTTTATCGGATGTATCCCGTACAGCAAATCTTCTTCGGGATAGTTTTCGCCGATCCATCCCTTACTCTCGTGTTTCACGCTCTCAACAAAGTTATAATTAATACCGCTCGACACTACCAATAATTTGTATTTTGCCTTAAAATTCGGAATAGTTCTCAACCTGAATTCAAAGTATCCAGAGCTATCAACTATTGTATGGTTTATTAATTCTCCGTGACCATTGACAATTTTTATAATAAATGCTTCTGCGTATCCATCTTTATACCCATCCCAATAACTAATATCTATGTTTCCATTTATTTGTAGTATCGTATTATTCTCATAAAGCACATCTAACGAATTCAGACTTTCTGGACACAACTTATCATTACCCATAGAAAATGGCATATACTGAAAATAGGGATTACCATATTTGATAGTACCATCTTCTGAATACTTTGAACTTCCAGTACGTCCTTTCGTGTGCATTAAGCCCAAGCAATGCTGTAATTCGTGTACAATTGTACCTTTTAATCCTTTTTCGTCACTTATTAAACTTAGTTTTACGCCCCAACTTTCTGGGTAAGATATGGCCATTGCTTTTTGGTGTAGGAATATTGTTATAGAGCCTTCGCCTTTGTTTTTTATAAATACTGCACTATCAAAATCTTCCCAACCGTCATATACAAACTGGACTCCAAAATCGACATTATTAAAAACCTCACTAATTATTTTTTTAATTTTTAAGGCATATTCTTCCCTTTCGACTTCGATTCCATTGGACATTTTAAATGGGAACGAATTTTCTGTTGTTTTAGCATTTCCGGCACTATCTGTTTCTTCTCCGCTGTAAAAGTAGATTCGATAATTATAAGTATCACTTTTTAATTTTTTAAGATTATCATAGGTTAGGTTTGTTTTATTATTGTAAGCAGGTAACATTTCACATTCTCATATTACATTTTTATGCTATTAAATCTTTTGATTTCTTTTATGTCTCCGCCTAATTGGTAATAATCGTTTTCGTAAATATTCCATCTGCATAATTCAATCGGAGTAATTTCAGAACAGTTAACATCGGGTATCGTTCCCGATTTTTCTAATGCACCCGCTACTAATTCCGAACAGAAAAATTTATCAAAATCTTCTCTATTTACAGATATAAAATCAAATCCTGCCCCTATCGCTTGCCAGGTATCATATAATTTTCTTCTTTGATTTTTAAGCCAATCATAAAATACTTCAAAATTTGTTCTCTGTCGAACCATATCGGATAAAGGAAGCCACCATACTTCGCCGTCATAGTTTTTCAATCTTTTACTCAATCTGTTTACCACAACACCGGCGAATCCATCCAGCGTGGTAGATTCTATAATATTGTTTACTGTTATTAACACACCTTCATCGGTAAGCTCCTTATCTTTCATCACAATTGCCACATGAGATACGGGAGACAAAGTAAACAATTTTATCAGTTCGGAAACGTGTCCTTTACCAGAAAATGCTATTACGTCTCCTTGTTGTATTTGTTCTCTGATTTCGTGATATTTTTTTTGAATCAACATTATTGTTTAAAGTTTTTCTTAAAGTATTCAGATTCCTCATTTAATACATGAGAAAAAGCGATAGAAGATCCCACCATCATTGCATTCACAATCAAAATATAATCTTTTCCTGTTGGATACGAAATGTTATCCTCGGCGAATGTTTTCGCTGCCTTATTTATTTCGTTTATCAGTTTTGATTCGTTTTTATCCAAAAGTTATCTCCTGTGTTAACTTTTAAACGAACTTCCCACGAATGGAATTTTGGCTAATTTGTTTTTATAATCATCAATAGTTTTTTTAAATTCTTCGCTTTTTTGAATACCGTATAAATATCCAAAATATCCACCAATACCCGCACCTGTTAATAATACAAGTTTGAGAATCAAGTCTATTTTCCCGTATTTAACAAGAGTTTTTAAATCGTCTGGTTTTTGTTCCATTTTTATAATTCACAGATTGAGTTCTTTCGGACTATTAAGATTTACCAAAAATTCTTTTTCTGAAATTTTTGCACTATCGTCTCTATTTATCATTATTTCGTAACCAGTTATCTTTTTGGCAAGTTCCATTCTTTCATTTCTTGTCGATGTCACAAATTTGTAAGTTATCGTATATCCTTGTTTCGTCTTAGAGATTATTGAATTATCCGTGCATTCAGCACCAACTATATAATCCAATAGAATATTATATGAGCCATAATATTGTTTTGTGTCTGCCCTGCCTGAATAATAAATTGTAGTCAGAAGTCCAAGAATAATAAAAACAACAGTTATGGCGAGCTTCATTTAGTATTATTATGTGCTATTTTAAATTACTGTATAATCAGCATCTCTCAGCCCACTACTATATTCTTTCGTTTTCTTCACTTTTGTATTCATTATTTTCTTAACCGCCGGAAACACAAAAGGTCTCAATATCCACTGCCAGCTAAGATATATTCCACCTGCATACATTGCCATCGTACCTATTCTTTTGTAATTTTTTAATTCTATTTTTTGTCCAAAAATTGTAAAAGGTTTCTCCACCCTTTTTAACATTTTCACTTCATCGGGTTCGAGAGAATCGTATATTTCGAGTCTTCCAAGTAACGACTCCATATCGCTTTCAATTTCTCCCATTAAAGAATCATCAATGCTTGCTTGTGATTTATTACGTACATATTTATCTTGTATCGTTCTATATTCATTGAATTCGTCCGAAAGAGTATTGAATCCCAGTTTATTCTTCATTCGATTCAATTTCGTCCATATCATTTTCAACACATTTTTCACGTTATCTATTGTGTTGTTTTGTTGTTGTACTGGTGTTGGTTTTAATTTTTCATTCATTCGTCATTTCCTTATTTAGATTTCTGTTTTTAATGCTTTAAGTGCGTATTCATATCCATAGTAACCCCACACCGCATCGTGATCAATCTGTTGTTTGTTGTTGTCATATCTTTCTACAACAATTCCATAAACATCACCACTTAAATATTGATTCCATGTGCCAACCAGACTTTTTGCTGCTTTATATGCAGATTCTTTACTTTCCCATTCTTTCTTAGAGGCAAATACCGCTCCGACATGAGAAGTGTCCCATCCACCAGGATCGGATGGGAAGGAATAACTTAAAGAAAGATATACTCCACTGTGTATCAATGCTGATAAAGGGAATATATAATAATCTTTCGTTTGTGATATTTTTTCTCCCTGATACCAATCAACCAATTCATCTTTTGATACAATTTTTTAGTTTTCTACCCAAAATTGTTTGTGATAATTAACCAAAAACAAACCATTATCTCCCCATGTATTAGGAGCGTCAGCATTGTCATCTGGTGTTAAATATCTTGCTTCATAACCTGTCGATGCTTTGGCAATGCTAAGACTTTTTTCGACAGGTTCAAATACAAAACTGAAATCTTCTTCATTATAGTATTTTGTTGTTGTTGATTTTTTTATAGCCATACTTTTTGTCCTCCTATTTATGTTTATATTTTATCCATTCCCATTTATTAACATTTCCATATTTATCAATAAACCCAATCAATACACACCCATCACCGTAAGTTCTCTCGATTTTGTTTTCTATCATTTTTTCTTTGTAATTCAAATCGTCTCTGTGTGATCCCAACTCCAACTTTTGAGATTTTCCAGCATAAACAATATTGTTATCGTTCCGTCCAAAACTTTCTTCCTTTTCTGATTCTGGTATTATTTTAAATCCACTTGGCAGTCCCTCTTTCGATATTTTCTTCATCGTGGTGCAACCATCAGAATAATCTTGTATTATTATTTTGCTACCATCGTTTCTGTCTATAGTGGCGGATTTGGGAGTTTCGCTACTATTGAAATGATATTTGACCAGGTGTTGAATATGCCGTTCTTCTGAATTTTCTGGCAATCCTATAATATCATGTTTTAATATATCAATTCCTTTCGATACCCCACCCACGGCTACCGGAATCATCGGTAATATTATTAACCAATTTCTTAGTTTTGATATAATTTTCATACTATATTTTAATAATTTATTTTTTTTAAATATATTTCAAGATTATGGATTTCTTCGTCTAAAATATCTAATTTGGTTTGCAAATCTTTAAGTATGAAACGGTCGGCATCGTTAAAAAAAACAGGACGAGTTGGTACAAGAGGATAAAAACTATCAATCAACATATCTATTCTACGATATACTTTTAAATATTCTCGTAATAATTTTCTTGCTCGTGTTCTTGATTTATACATAACCCCAACTCCCTTTTTATAAATCCTTTTTCCGCCCAACATCTGCAACGGTAACAACAAATTTATTTTTATGTTTCCTCATATCATTAGAAAAATCATAATAATCTTTGTTTGCTCCACTACTAAGTATTTTACCAGTAATTGGATAAATTCCAACTTCCTGTAACATTGTATGTGCTGTTTGTAAATATTGCCTATCATATCCATACGTAAATGGCACTTTACCTATACATTTACCGTTTACATGTACCGTCACACTGTGATACGTATTACCATTGATTTTATCGAACCATCTTTTCGCTTCAATTACTATACTATTAATGTTTCTTTGCATGTTTTGACCTCTGTTTATTAAAAATGTTTAGAAACGGTACCGTTAACTTTGCCTTTTTTCACATCGTCCAGTATTCTTTCCAGTGTTCTTATTAATCCGAGTCCTGTTTTCGTTCCCCATGTAGTTTTAAACCATCCTTTATCATATCCAGAACCTTTTACTCATGGTATGCGTAAAATTGTTCCTATTTCTTGACCAACATATTCTAGTTCTGCTTCTGTATATTTTCTCATAATGATAAACCCTCTTTTTCTAAAATAAACAAGGAATACAATTTAATCCATTAATAACAGACCAATCGCCCTTGATTTTAAATCCTTTTTTTGCTTGTAATTGTCTTAACGCTTGCAATGCCTTTGTTCTGAATTGGTCTAATACTGATATGGCTTTTTCCTTTGTGCTTTTACTCCCGAAGTAGCTCATCTTGGCTGATTCGTAAAAAGTTTTTTTATATGATTCCTTACCCAAAGCATTGATTGTAGCACCTCTTAATTTTTGCCATTCAGAATTTAAACTCCCATACTCAGAATCGAAATTATCTGCTTTTGTTTTTAAAATATTAATAATCTTATCTATATTACTTACTCGTTGATTTAATTCATTATCTTCAAATATGCTGATAGTCTCCGGCGCAAGTTTCAAATCACGAAACGCATCTTTAATCCACCGAAAACCACCAAACAGATTAAATTTCCACATAGCATACGCCAGTCCACCACCAACAATAAGAATTGTTCCATATTTCATCGTGTCGCCAACACTACCAAGTTCTACATCACAACCAAGTCTGTTATGTTTTCTTTTTCTGTTTTGATTCATTTTGTATTTCCTTGTTATGAATTTTAACATATTTTTTTATTTCTAAATTATACTTTCTGCAAACCTTCTTCATTTTTTTTATTCTCTAAAATCAAAGACAGTTATTCATTTCTTTGTAAAATTTTACAATTTTCTTTTTTTCAATTCTTCTACATCTCTTATATCTTTTGGTCTATTTGAAGCTATTTTATTAATAATAAATTCTCTTTTTCCAATAAAATAAACACAGGTTTTCTTTTTTATACCAATCGTCCCTCTTTTTTTGTTTTTCCACACTTCCTTCCAAGATATTCCAGATATTTTTGGTAGAATGTCAATTCTTAATGGAGGGTTTCCCAGTCTTATGACTTCTTCTCCAATTAGAAATAAGTCCCAATTCACGGCAGAATCATTAAATCCAAAATCTTGTAAAGAACAAGATATTTTACGTATATTTGTGGTAGTTGGTTCTACAAAAATATCTAAATCGTTTGTAAATCTTGGTTCTGCATAACATCCATAAGCATATGCACCAACTATTACGTATTTAACTTTGTGGATATTTAGCAGTTCTAAGAATTCTTGTAAATCTTCGTACATTTAAATTTATTCCTTTAAAAAGGCAATAATTTTTCAGCAAAACATCTCGAACCGCTTCCCTTTCCTCCATAGAAGCTTTTTCCCAAAATTTCCTATCATCGCAATCCATTTCATTAAAACTTCTATAACTCTTTATAAATTTTTGCATTTTCTTTATTCTCTAAAATCAGGAGCGATTATACCGTATCCGCCCATATCTCTTGCAATACCAGCCTTGTGCATTTTGTCTCTGTATTTATCATCAATTTTAAGTGCATATCCACGAGGATCACCATTAAAAAATACTTTACTCGTATTTTTCTTGCCGATTATTTTTCCAAGACTTACTAATATTTTGTCAGAAATTTCTTCCCATTGATCTGTTTCTATTTTTCCATTACAATGATCTTCTGCCAACCTATGCGCTTTATACTCTAATCGGAAAAGTTTTTTACTCAATGCTATGGGATCTTGTGCTGGTAAATTAAAAAATTCAATTAGTGCGTTGCCATTATTTGCTATTGCGATATACATTTTGTCGTGTTTGTTCATATTGTATTCCTTTGTTTTGATTTAATTAAATAGTAAAATTTGCGGGGATATGTAGAAAAAAGGAGGTAAAGACATATCCCCGCTATTATCCTGACAACGTAAATTCAACCACAAAGGGTAAGGGTGGTCTTTGTGGTTCAGCGACCGTTGCTATCGCCTATTTTATTATTGACACACCCAGCGGTTAAAACTGCATAACTATCAATATCCATACATAATCTTTTTCAATTTTTCAACATCTAACAAGTCTTGTTTTCTTTTAACTTTAAGTTTATTCTTTATTAATTGTTTAATTCCTATATAAAATACTGGAATCTTGTTTATGCCAAAGAATCCTTTCTGTTTATTCATCCAGACTTCATCGAGAGACACCCCTTTTATATAATTTAAAATATCTATTCTGATAGGCTCTCTTCCCAACTGAATCATAAATTTATCAGACACGAAATCTTTGGGTGTCAATTTACTAACGAAACCAAAATCGTTTAACGAACAGAGAATTTTTATTCCGTTGTCAATAGAAGGCTCTATTAAAATATCTAAATCTTTAGTACTTCTCGCTGTAACATAATTATTTACTGCGTACCCACCTATTATCAAGTATTTAATTTTATGATAATTTAGTAATTTTAAAAAATCCTCGAAGTCTTTGTGCATTTATATCTATCCCTTTTTGCCAACAATGTTCTTCTGTGATAGAATATGTAATTTCTGATTTTATATCACTATTTAAACGAGACCAATCTTTTTGAGAATCTTTCTCCTGTCTTGATATTTCGTTAGACTTGTAAATTTTAATATACTTTTCCATATTTAATTTTACTAACCCACACAAAAGCTTCATTTAACAAAATAAAACATTGCTTACCGCCTTCTTCTTTATTTTTTACCACATTCAATCACATCAAAAATAAAATTTTCTTTTCCATGTAAATTCCACGCACTCTGAAGATGTTTATTTTCATGCTTCATTCTGTTTAATAAGCCAACATGCACGGCAACCCGATTTTTTATATTCTTGCTTCCACCAATATAAAGCTTCCCGTTTCCATCACAAACAATCGCATGTACGCCGCCAACCATCTCGATCAATTTTCTATTGTCCCCCAATACTTAGAGACGAATATTTCTATTTCGATCTCACTTATTAATTTTTCTCTTTTTCGATATTGGATAGCTTTCATTTCGTTATCATTAATATAAGCATATACCGACCTATCGCTTACACCAAGTATGTCTGCAACTTCTTTTGGTGTATAATATTTTACTCCTTTTGAATTTTTTAGCATATTCTATTCTGTCCTTTTCCGTGTATACATATTGGTAATTATGTACAGAATATATCAAATATATCAAAACAAGTCAAACAGAAAATAAAATATTTTCAATTCATTTAAGTTTTTGACTTATCCATTGCCGATCCTTTGGCAAACCGATAACTCACCATCATGGTCAAAGTATTTCCAGCAAATGCCAATATCAAAGTAAAAGTATCTTTGAGGTCTAGTTTGCCAAGATATGCAAGATATAATCCTGTGAAAGCAAAAAATGAATAAAAGAAACAAAAAAATACGATAAGAAACGGAGACATTAAATGTCGTACCACAGCAACAAACATCAAACTTTTTCCGACATCTTCTCCGTTTTCTTTTAATTCAACAATATCGTCAAGTGGATTATTGTCTTTTGTCTCAGTTTTTATTTCTTCCGGCATGATACGACTCCTTAATTATTTTGGAACAATTGAAACAATAGGGTTAGTTGGTTGTAAATTTTTTATCGTAGTTGCCATTGCAGTCCCAAAAAGACTGGCAATTTGCTCACCGCCTGTTTGATTGTTAAATTCGACACTAACCAACCCATCTGTATCTTTAGTTATTCTGAATCTTTGAATTTGCTGAGTCCCCAATCGACTATAACTAAAATGTTCACCGCTTAGAGCATCGTAATTTACACTGACACAGCCAAAAAAAGAGATTAGCCCAATACCTATTATACCAACAACAATTTTTTTCATTATTATCCTCCATGTAATGTACAAGCTACTTCTCTGGATTGTTCCCCATCTTCCCAGATTACATCTTCCAACGCTTTGCCAAGTGTGTAATTGTGCAAAAGATCATCGCTTTGCAACTCTGCCCCGTCTTTGAAATCAGACGACATAAAATAATCGCCCTGTTCTACATTAAATCCTAAGTTGAGAGATAATAAATAATTGCCGTCAACGTACTGGAAACATTGCCATTTCTATAACATAATATTTGAGTTTTGCCAACTACTTATTTTTCTTGTTGACACTTACAAAATAGGTGTGTATATTATACACATGAAAAGAATTAATCATCATTTGTCTAATCAGCAGATTAAACAATTA
>ERZ1292623.2280-Hain-H51-01um-R1-2280-length-17414-cov-13_pt1 | contig 13499 bp, 21 predicted proteins | sample MGYA00564398_ERZ1292623 | MGnify/ENA primary metagenome ERZ1292623 (study PRJEB36523, sample SAMEA6512633) | groundwater metagenome | collected 2019-01-07 | study: AquaDiva: Metagenomics assemblies of 32 groundwater samples
CGCGCACCCCAAAGAAAACCCCCGGCCATTTCTGGACGGGGGTTTTGGTACGGCTGCCTTAGCGGGAACAGGGGCTTGTAAGCCTGTCACGGAAGGCGTAGGATGGCTTTTGCCGAGTCATCCAATGAGGCTATTTTCCCAAATGTCTCCCTCCAAGTCAAGCAAAAAACCGAAGTCAGTTACAGGCTTCAAAATATATCGCGATGCACAAGGCAGATTTATCTTAAAATCTGCATGGGAAGGGCTTACCCAAAAAAATCGCGGTGCTCAATCTGTATCTGTAAAGCGCGATGCTAAAGGACGATTCGTAAGTGAAAAGTTTCTACCTCCTACAGTAGAGGTAATTCCTGAAAAGAAAAAGCCTAAGAAAAAGCCTAAGAAAAAACCCTGCAATTATCGCGGCGTTTTCGAGACATTAGTCCCCGGTGTAACCGGCCATTATAATGTTTCCGGCGTCAAAAAACTAAGCAAAGAATGCCTAGCCGCATTACTTGAGGATCAGTTAAAACGAGATGCAATGCGTTTCCGCATCTGGTACAAAATAGAAGCCAGTCCGCAATATCCTAACGGATTAGCCTCAAGTGAACCCTTCTGGTACACAAAATTCCAAGGTAAAGGCGGCGTGCTAGGATTTTTAAATCGTTTAGATACGCCGATTGAGTATTATTGGTTCCGCACAAAAGATTTTCGTATAGCAAAAGTCGGCGATATTAACCTACACGGCGTTCCCGGAAATGGCTAAATTAATCGCTTTCGACTTTGAAACTACCCCCATAAAAAACGGCACTCCTGAAGTGCTGTACCTAACCGCGCACGGCGAAAATAACTACAAAATTTCCATCCCTATTCAAGGCAAAAGCAAGAATAAATTAAAGCTACTCCGCGATGTTTTAGAGCAGCATTTCCTAACAGAAGAAAACAACGGCGCTCAATTCGTCGGATGGAACGCCAATAAATTTGACAGCTACTTTATCGCCAAGGCTTTACTAGAATCAGACAAGTGGATGCTACAGCCCTACATGACAGCATCAAAAGCATTACGTGGCGTGCGCGTAAAAGAAAAAATACCGAGCCTTTATTGCGAAAAAAGTAAACGCTTTAAATCGCTGAGTTATGAATTTTTAGACGGTATCGCCATGACTGGCGTTTCAGTTACGCTTGCGAAATTCTTAAAGACCTTCGCCCCCAAGTTTGAAAAGCTAGACGCGCCCAATTTTGAAGCGGGCGAACACTTCAACAGTAAAAATAAAAAGCATGTCCTATACGCTGAGCGTGACAGCGAAGGGCTTTATCACGGTATGCAAAAAGTATCCGAAATTATTAACGATCTTACAGGATTAGAGTTAAAGCCGACGGTCGGAAATTTAGCTATTCGTCATTTTATGGACAACATTCCGGAAGGCGTTATATTAAATCGTCCTACCGATAATCTGTTGCAGATTTTACATGGTGATGTAAAGCGCGGCGGTTATTGCTGGGCGATGCGCCAATACCACGGCCCGGTCTGGAAGTATGACATAAATCAAGCATACGCCGCTGCAATGCGCGATGCAGAATTACCCGCAGGAGATTGTGCGATAACAGATCAATATCTAGCCGGAATGCCTGGAATTTATGACTGCACCCTTTCCCGCGCTAAGCCATGCAAGGTTCCTTTCTACTATAAGCATGAAAAGCAAGGTCTGTTTTCAATAGGAAAAAAACCCGTGAGAACATGGATAACAAGCACTGAAATCGAGCACTTAAAACGTGATGGATGGCAAGTTGAAACCCATAACGGCTATGTCTGGCAGTCCAGCTTCAATATGCGAAAATTTGTAGATCGCCTTGAAAAATTGCGATTGACTGATAAAGACGGGCCTAAAGGGCCTTTGGGTACAATGGTGAAAGCACTAGGAAATAACGCTTATGGTAAAACGCTTGAGAGAATATGGGGTCAGGAATTTGTTTTTTCTAAAGAGCGTCCAGACGGTTATGATCTATATGATAGTTTTAATCCTGACGCCAGTTTCATCTTTTCACGTGATAGAAAAAGCTTTCCGAAAAAATATCATCTACCGCAAATAGGTGTGTTTGTTACCGCCTACGTTCGCTGCATAGTCCGCGAAGCCGCAATAAAAGAACAGGATCATTTTCTATATGCAGATACAGACTGTGTTATGTTTTCAAAGCCCGTTATGCATTTGGACGTACATAAAACAAGGTATGGCGCCTGGAAACAGGAAGCTGATGGGTATACTATAATAGTGATCGGAAAAAAGGTGTATCATTCGGAGGATGGCTCGAAAGCGAAGGGGCTGATTGTCAAAAACTTGACTGAGCAGGATTATCGTTTATGGCTCAAAGGTAAGCTACCCATTCAAACTCAATGCCAGCGACAAAACATCTTGACATTCTTGTCCGGAAAAGATATGTTTAAAACATTGATGCGAAAAGGAACGGATGTTCACTTGTCTAAGACCGTTAAGTGTCTCGAAGGGTTTTTTGTACCGGCATAGGGGGATGTGATGGCCCAAGGTGAATTTACTAAAGAGGAAGCGCAAGCGTGCGATGCTTGTTTGAAGGAAATTATGGAAAGCTTTCCTAGAAAAAAATGCTTGGACTTTATAGGCCACTTTAACGACATTTTTCTTTTTCTCGCAGCCGCAAAGAAAATTGCTCCAAATGAAAAACCGTGATCGCTACCTAACCGCTTACAGCCGCGCCGAACAAAACGAGCAGCGCGACCGTGATCTATACGCTGGTATTCCCAACGCCGAGCAGGATTTTTTCACCTTCCTTAAAAGCGGCCCGAGCGTTGAAGCCATCGCTGTGAATGATTTTATTGACGGCCGGTTTTCTCCGCCACGTTAATTTATCCTCGAATATAAGCGTTTCATTATTGACTTCCGTTTCAGACAGCGTAAGATGGCCTTGCTATAGCGAGGGTCTTTTATGACATTCACATGTTCAGCCGGTAAAATTCTTCACTTTAATAATCAATTAAAGCAATTTTGGGTTATACCCACGTTTTGTTTGTCGTTTATTGAGACCCGTATCAATCATGGGAAAGATACGGGTTATAGTTATGCGTTGGTTTTCCAATTCGGTTTTTGGAATTGTGGGATTGCTTATAGCTATGAACCGTAAAATTTTAACAAGCAATAACGGCCCCCTTTTACAAATAACCCTAACACCTTGGGAAACTCAAATCTTGTTGTCGCTTACAGCTAAGGCAAACATTCCGGCGATAGCTTCCGTTGTTCACTCTGATAATCAAGCCGTCGGTAAAGTAGTACGAGATTTTTACCTAATTTTGGAGAAATCAAAATGATAGGCAACAACGATTTATCACTAAACGAAGCCACAATGATTGAAGCTGTACAGTTTTGGCTTGATTCAAAAATGGTGCCGCCAGTGCCAAGGATAACAAGCGTGAAGTCTGAAAAAGATTACTGTGGCACGGTGGCGTTTAAGGTTGCGCTTGTTTCCGGCGATGAGGCCCTTGTATGAATGTTGAAGCCAATTTCAAATTCCTACACTATCGCGGCTACCATATAATTCCGTGTATAGATTTATGGATTGCTCCGAGGTTTCGCTATATTGATTTTTCTGTGCAATGGTTTAATCTTTGTTTCCGTGTGGAGGTAACTTTCTAATGGCTTCTCGCCCTTTTTTCTTAATTCGCACATGGTTTGGTGGCTATGTTGAATTATCGCGTGTTCATTTGGTTTTGATTGGATGGATTCGCTTTTTATTTTCTAAATTATAAGCGGCAGCTCCCCCCGTTTCTGGGGAGTAAAAAGGAGTACACAAAATGAGTAAAGTGACACTTGTCAGCCGAATCTCCGCCAAGAAAATTTGCGGAAAAATAAAGAAACCCGGAGGAAAAACCTTGCTATTGCAGGTGTTTGGAATCGTCACCGATATAAAAACGGGGGAATCCACTTATGGCCCGTGGGTTGCGTTGACAGGCCAATTCCGCGCAATCAATCTTGAAACCGGTGAAATGTTCCAATCGGGTGTTTGTTTTCTCCCGAAAATGGGCACCGAGCTAATCACCCCGTTGCTCAAAAAGGATGGTACTAACGGTCTTGAATTCGCGCTTGATATCGGCGTCATTCCCGCTGAAAACAATACCGGCTATGAATACTACGTCGAGCCGGTACTTGAGACAAGCGAGAACGATCCGCTCGAAATCCTGAGCAAAAAAGTGAAGCAAGCGGCTTTGCCTGCCCCCGAAAAGGAGCACAAAAAGGGTAAGTGATAAGTGAACAGTGAGCCGGGGCTAATAACCCCGGTTTTTATTTGGAGAAAATAACATGCGTATATACACGTCTGACGATTTTATTACAGTTACCATGGCGACTAAAGAGGCCGACGTAATAGCAGCGTCTATTGCACGGGATATCGAAAACGATCCCGAGCATAAGTCAAATGTAGTGCTGGTAAACTTCAGCTTAGCTCTGCGTTCCGTCTCTAATTTGCTTAATATGTAGGAGAAAACAAAATGCTAACCTGCAAAGCTTGTGTTTTTAATCAAGTGAACATTGACGTTCAATCAAAAGAATTACAGCGACAATGCACAAGAAATCCCCCAGTAATGTTTATGATCCCGATTGCACAGGGAATTGTCGTTAAAGTTTGCTACCCACTGATAACAAGCGAGTTTATGGCGTGCGGTGAATACTTTGATGATGATGATGATGAAACTTCCGACGAAGATCAACAGTCGCATTAAAAAGTTTAAATCAAAATATTTTCAGGTTTTGCCCGGCCTTGCGCCGGGCTTTTTTATGGTTTATGTTCCCCGAAGCTGTGCGGCAAGCTGTACCCCAAGCTGCTTGAAGCTAAAACAGGCACTTTGAAGCTATCGGAGAATCAAATGACTAAATATCTTGAAAGCGATGTTGAGGAAGCCGTTTTGTTGGGCGCGTCAGAGGACGTTACAAATATTGTAGAGGATATTGACGCGCAAATAAATAGCATGACTAGCGAATTTGGCGCCGATAAAATGGATGCCGACTTTGCCATTAAGGTTTACCGCGTTATCGAAGGTAAGGGCGAGCTGGCATGGTTGTTTGCGTGTGTGCCGTCTGAATTGCCGATCATGCAAAAATTGCAGGATGATTTTGGCGGAGGACGTTTCGAGGTTCGTATTTATAAAAATAAGAAAATCTTTAGACGCATTCCCGTTGTAGTTTCTCCGCCGCTGAAAAGTAAGGAACCCGCACAGCTTCCACAAAATGATTTAACCGCCTTAGTGAACGCTATTTCAGGCCAGCAAGAGCGTCAATTTAATCAGCTAAAGGAAACGCTGCTGCAAATTGCCGGGCGAAATACGGCCGCACCCCCTGATACTATGGCGATGATGGGCGCCATGATGGGGGCTATGAGCCAGATGAAGGAATTTTTAGCCCCCGCACAAAATAACGCCGCCAGCATTTCCCCCGACAAAATGATTGACGTGCTTTTAAAAGGTATGGAAATTGGTCGAGATTCCGGCGGCGGGGGCGAAACTAATTTCCTTGATGTTGTTAAAACGGCGCTCAATTCACCGTTGCTTTTGTCTGCCGCAAATCAGGCTGTAAAAACCGCGCCGGTAAGTTTCCCCGCGCCGCAGGTGTCCCAACAAATTAATAACCCTGCAAATCCTGCAACCCTTGCCCAACCCGCTGATGCACGGAAGATGAACATGACCATTCAGAGAAATTTAGACATGCTTGTATCCAAAGCTGAGAACGATTCCGACCCTACTTTATATGCTGAATTTATCCTTGATAACGTCCCGAAGAGTATGGTGAAGGATTTTATTTTGCGTGATAATTTAATCGAAGAACTAAGCAAAATCAATCCGAAAGTCGAGCAGCATAAGGAATGGTTCCTTGAATTGAGAAATCATATTCAGGCCGTCTTGACTGGCGAGGGCGAGGGCGAGGAAGATGATGGACATGCAAGTGCCCTCGACGACCTTACAAACAATCCCGGCGGGAACACCGGGGACAAAAAGAACGCTTGAAATAATGCGAAAATTGGTGCATGAGGGGAAGAAAAGTCCCCTTGTGCGCCATGTTTCCGTTTTATTGACGCAGGATATTGAGCAGAAAAACAAGTTTGCGGAAATTTATGCGCTCTATAATTTTGTAAAGGATCGCATCCGATATGTGCGCGATATTCGCAACGTGGAGACGCTGCACACAGCCGAGCGTATTCTGCAAAATAAGGCCGGAGATTGCGACGACAAAAGTATTTTGCTTGCCTCTCTGCTAGAATCGCTTGGCTTTAAAACTCGCTTTGTAGCAGTCGGTTTTGCTCCGCCTAAAAAAGGCTTTTTCGGGAAACCGCAAGCGCGCGGGTATTCTCACGTTTTACCGGAAGTGCTGCTAAAAAACGCCTGGATACCACTCGAAACAACTGAGCCGGTAAACATTGGGTGGTTCCCACATAAAGCTAAATCGGCTTTGGTTATCTATAATTGAGGGAGTCTGTTGGGTCACTAACCTAAAATCTATGGATATAACATTATGCATGTCCTTTATACGCCCAACGGATTAAGCGGTTCTTTTTCCGGGTTAGGAAAATTTAAGAAAAAACGGTCGCGTAAAGACCTTGCTATAGATAAGTTATCGGCCGAATTAGAAGCAGCTTTTGCGCTCGCCGATAGCCCGGAAGCAACAGAGAAGGATATTAAAAACGCCGAACGGTTACAGGCTGAATATAACGCGGTTGTTACTTCTATCGCAACGACACCAAAAAGGAAAAAGAAGGGTTTATATGCCGCATTGGCGGAATTAAAACGTAAAGAATTATTAATTGCGCGCAGGTTAAAACTGCCCGGCTTAAAAAAGGATAAACGCTCAAAGCGAAAATTACGCACTAAACAAATTCAGATGGAGCTATTACGTGTAAGGGGTGAAAGGCCATCACCAGAACGTAACGCAAAATTGAAAGCCTTGAGTGATGAAATGATGGTTATTGCCAAAAAAGAAAAAAAGTTTATGAAGCAACTATCTGTTATTGCGACGATTGTAAGCATCGTCGTCGGTATTTTTACGTTTGGCGCCGGCGGTGTTGCTGTGCAGGGAGCTTTTCAAGCGTTGAAACAGGGTGCTATTCAAATAGCTAAGAGCATTTTAATGGCGGCTATTGCGACGGCTGTAAGAAAAGGCGCATCTAAAAAAGATGCTTATGAAGCCACTGAGGTTGTGAACGATCTTGAAAGATATCCGCCCGATCCAAAATTGGCTAGCCTTGACGCCATGCTCAAAGACAGTCAGGCTAAGAAACTGGCTGCACAGGAAAAACGTCCCGGTTTACTTATCCCGGTCGGCATCATTGCAGCATTAACACTGTTGAGGTAGCGCACATGTATCAGGATTCACAAACGCAGATGGACGGGCTTGGTAAATTCAAGTTTAAAAAGCCGCTTAGAGCACCTTTAAAAATCGTTAAAAAATTCGGTATTCCGGGCCTTATCGCGCCCGAAAGGCCTCATCCCGGCATGAAGTTTATGAAGACTCATCCCGCCATGAAGTTCACGGCAAAAAAGAAGTCTGCATTTAAAGCCGCTCCCGCGCCGGCGGTTGAGCCTACTTATTATCAAGAGCCGCTGCCGTCGCCTGCGCCAATGCCGTATTATCAGCCTCAATATTATCAGGCACAGCCGGCGCCGCAGCCTCAATATCGTCGGGCACAGCCAGCGCCTCAGCCTCAGCCCTATTTACGTGAACCGTCGGCGCGGGATATTCCCGAAGAGTATTATGCGGCCCCGAGTTCATCTATCCAGGACGAACAACCGTTTCATGCGCCAGAATCAAACGATGATTACGGCACAAGTAACTTGCCAATTGTTAGCGCGTCTGAATTTGAAGCAAGCGATGATTCGGAGTACGGCTGGCTTGAGGGCCTTTCCGAAGGGACATCATGGGGTGATATTTTCACCGGTGCGGCTTCTGAATTACTTGCGAATCAGCGCGCAAAACGTGAAGCAAAACAGGTCGCCGTACAGCGTGCGGCCATGTTGCAATTTCAGCGACCAGGCGTAGCGAGCGTAGCCGGTTTTGACCTGAATAGACTACTGATCCCCGCCGCGTTAGGGTTAGGTGGCTTGTTTATTTTCATGCAGATGAAAAAACGCCGGGGATAATCCTAATGGCCACGATAGCAACGCAGCAACAGGCGGTTGAGTGGTACAAAATTGTCGCCGACTGGCCTAACTTTTGGGGTAATTTTCAGAAAAATTATCAAGGCTTGCTTGCACAACACGCTTTCGTACAGCGTCATCCTAAATTGTTCCCTGAATGGGAAGCGCAAGTAAAAAAAGGCGCTGAGTTTCACTTTAGGCTTAATGCTGTAAACGAAAGCATTCGAGCTATTAGATCAAGCTGGGATACTTTTACAGGCTGGCTAAAGGGTACTTTTGGCATGAGCGGTTTAGGTATTTTGCCAGCTATTCCGGTTGCTCTGAGTGTTGCTACGGCCATCTCTTTAATTACCGGCGCTACCGTTCTATTAAAAAATTGGTCTGAAATGGCTACACGTTATTCCATTATACAGGCTGAGGAAGCAAAAGGTGCCACTCCTGAACAGGCCGTGAAAATTGCTGAAACTGTTGTCGGCAAGTCTGGAAGCCCCGGTACTCTTTTTGGCATCGATATAAAGTGGCTTTTGATTGGCGGGGCGGCAATTTTGTTGCTGCCCTCGATTCTCCCCATGCTTCAAGGGAGAAAATAGAGTGGCAACGAAAACATTTGACATTTATTCACCGGAAATAGTGGGTACTCATATTGCTTATTGGGTGCAGCACGGTAAAACACATGCACAAGCAATAAAAATTGCTTTAGATATCGCCCGTATAGAATATCGTAAGGTTCATCCAACCGGAAATTTTCCTAGACATTTGCAGGGGGCGGGGAAGTTTTATAAGGAAAATCCCGAAACCGGAAGTGATAAAAAACTAGCTTCTATTTCTAGTAAGGTTAGAAATTTGTACACGTCTGGAATTGGCGTACAATCGCTTTTGAAAAGTTTTTCTATTACTCCAAAACAGCTTGACGACATTTTATATGGTAAGTACTCGCCGGCTGCTCGTAAAACTAGGCTTAAGAAAAATCCTTCACGGTCTAGCGCGTCTGACCCTAGCGTCGCCTATAAAGGCTATCTTATAAAAAAATCCGGTATTAGTGGCTATATATGGATTGAAAAAGGTGGCTCACATATTGGAAGCGGTTATGAGTCTGTTGATGCCGCTAAAAAAGTTATAGACCTTTTAGGTGCATCATGTGACCCAGTTAGAAAAAATCCTAACAGGCGTCGCGCCAAAATTAAAATCAAGTCTATAAAGCAAATGGCGGGCGGTACGGTCAACGGATGGGCACTCCATAAAGAAATAAACGACTATATGGTGTGGAAACACAAAACGGGTGTTTACCAAATAACCAAGGGAAATGTTCCTGATTCTGATGCCGGGTACTATGACCTGAATGCTCTGTTGAAGTTAAAAGGACTTTCATCAAGCGTTTACGGGAAACGTGTTAAAAAGAACCCTAATAAAAAAGTAGGAACGATTGAAGAATTAGCTACAAAAGCTAAAAAGATTATTTTAAAGGCTGAAAATGCTGGAATAGTTGTTGACGACGGAAATGTCGTTGACCTTATTGCAGACAACACCTACGAAACGTTAATAGATATTAGAACCGCGTTAGTAGTCGCTGGATTAGCCCCGCGCTTCCCTAAAGCCACTTCTCCAAATTATTGGAGAAAAAATCCTGTGCGGTCTCTGAATGAGAAACCGTCTTTGAAAAAGAATCCTGTTAGGCGGAGAAAAATTGATCCTAATAAATTTTATGTGTGGGATATAGTTAACAATAAACCTTCCATGATTGGAAAGGGTTATGATTTACTGTATGCCGCTAACCTTAAAAAAGCAAAAGAAGAAAGAAAAAGAATGACTGCTTTATATGTATCCAAAGGTAGCGAATTATTGAAAGATGAACCGGGATTTTTTAAAAATCCTGTCCGGCCTTTAGAAAAGCGTCGATATTTTGTGGAAATTCGTTTCAGTGAAAAATCACGGTGGTCTCTGTTAGCCGCATTTAACGATAAAAATAAAGCTTTGGAATATGCTAAAGCGTGGCATAAAAAACAGCCGCGCAATTATGTAAGAATAAGAACATGAACAAAAAAATAAACGCCGCCATAGACTTATTCAAAGATTTTACCGGCGAGAATCCGGAGTACCTTGACCGGGTGAATTTGCCTGTTGATACTGTTGCCATGGCGATCGGCCATTGCGACGGGATTATGTATGAAACAGTTCGTGACGGACAACGCGAAAGTTACATACACAAATTTAAAAAGGGTTCCCGGCCTGTACTAGCGGTGTCATCCGACGGTAGCCAGCTTTATTTGTTAGGCGGGGCATATAATTTTACAGACAGAGGTATTGAAGATGGCTGAGTTAATGTTGATTAATCCCCGACGCCGCAAACGCAAACGCAAAACGTCCGGGAAAAAACGGCGCACAATGACCGCATTGCAACGTAAATATTTCGGCAAACGCAGAGTTAAAAGGAACCCCGTTATGGCAAAGAAATCTAAACGTAGTCGCCGCCGTGTTGCCGGTTATACAATCGGAAAATCGCGCATACGTCGCCGAAAACTTAACCCCGGCGGGCGTGCTTTTTCCATGCGCGGCTTTATGCGAAATACCCTGATGCCGTCCACTGTCGGCGCGGCTGGTGCCTTGGGTATTGATCTGGTACTCGGATTTTTGCCGCTTCCCCTGGCAATGAAAACAGGCCCGATGAAAACAGTTATTAAGATCGCCGGTGCCGCTGCTATCGGCGCCGTTGCAGCTAACTTTGTGAAGCGCGACACGGCACAACAGATTGCTGCTGGTGCGATAACCGTTGCACTTTATGATTTGATCAAGGGCTACACCCTGCCGATGCTGCCGCCCGCTGTGCAACAGTCAATTGTAAGCATGGGCGAAAATGATGTACTTATGGAAGAGTACCCGTCGCTTGAGTATGCAGGCGCCGGTTACACCGCAGGAGGCGACGCTGACCCCATGGGTGAATATGTTGCCGACGATTCCGACGCCGGTGTCGGGATGTATTTCAATGAATGAGAACCGTTCTTATTCTCAAAATGAGAATGGTAACGGTAATCTAAACCGTAGTAACAACCTAAATCGAAACCGAGGTTAAAACATCATGCGTAACATTCCGAATCGTTCCGCGCTTTCGCGGTACAACGTAAACCGGCCGGGCTGGGAAGCTGTACGGCAGTCGCTTTATGACTTCACAACCTATGCTGCCGCTGGCCAGACACAGCTTAGTTTTTTCGCGCTGCCGGTAGGGCAGAGTAGCAAAACGCTGAGTGACACCAATATGGTTTTGGCTGGCCAACTGCCTGCTAATCAGGAGTTTCTGATTAACAGCGTTGAAATTTATTTCCGGCCTACTACGCCTGCGCCGTCGGCTTCAACTGTTGATGCGGCCGTAGCTGCTCCCGCGCTTGCTACAGCTATCAACGACAGTTATCTTGTCAGTCGCACCGGCAATCTGACTCTCACCATTGGCAGCAAGTCTTATCTACAGGAAGCCCCCCTTGGACGTTTTCCGCCGAAAACGTCATTCAGTGTCGAGGCCGCGCTTGCGCTGGCAACAACGGTTGCTGCGGACAGTATCGAATCCCGCATTGCCGTGGCAAATTGGGGCGGGCGTCCTTATTTGCTTTCGCCGGCTGATCTGCGTCTTGTTTCAACGCAGAACTTCGGCGTTACGTTGAACTGGCCGGAAGGTGTGCAGGCCATTACCAACGCGGCCCGCATTGGCGTGATACTTGACGGCGTGCTGTACCGCCGCAGCCAGTAAGACAGCAAAGTTTCTCCCTTCGGGGAGACTCCTTCGCGGTTTTTCTGTTCCGCGATCAATAAATTAAAAACAGTCTACTTTTCCTTTAGCTGCATAACGCATCTATTGTTCACAGAAGGATCACATCCAGATGAACGGCCAGCCTAAAAAATATCAGTCTAAAGACTTTTTTATATATCAAATCGACTTCGCTGCTATTGCGGCAGCGGGGGCAGGTGTGGGAAACATCTCCATTCAGGCAGACAGCGATTTTCGGTTAGAGAAAACGGTAGCCTTTGCAGCGATAGCCGCTGCTGGACAAACGGATTCATCTCGGGTATTGCCTTTAATGACCGCTTTGCTTACCGATACGACTAGCGGCCGGCAGTTATCCAGTGGCGCGGTGCCCATACCGTCCATATTCGGAACGGCAACCGATCCGTTTATCTGGGAAACGCCGCATATTTTTGGGGCACGTTCGACCCTCACAGTCAACGTAACAAACTTTGACGCCGCTAATACATACGTTTTGCGCCTGTCGTTTATCGGAACAAAACTGTACTATTAAGGGGTTTCTATGAAAAAGAAATCCCCTATATACCCTGAAGGACAACGGCTAGGCCAGTCTAGGATACCGGCTGACCAATTAAATCAACAAAATTCAGCTAATCAGGCTGTTTCCTTAGTTAATGTTGCCCCTCCAACTGATAGGTCTGTAGTCAGTGTTTTCGATACCTTGCCGATAAACGCAACAACTTTTGATGCCACTAATCGAGTAGTGTTTAACAGTTTATCCGTCCTGGGTGCCGTCGATGCTGAGGTTAGATTTGTTGTTCCGCCGAATAGAGTAGCTATATTGCGCTTTATCAGTTTTCACATAGCTGGTAGTGAAACGCAGTTTACATCTATTGACAGATTCGGTATCAGAATGCCATACGATGGGGGGTCACCACGCTGTGTTATTACGCTTGATAATGTCGTACAAATCTCTGTTGGCAGTCCCGCCAACGACCGGCCTAATTTGCTGGAAGTTAAGAGGCTTCCTGTTTATTTAGTTGCGTCAGAGGGCCAGACAATAGCGGCCGCATTTCTGTCGCCGGTAGTTACTGAAGCAATTGCCGACGTTACAATAAGTGGTGTGTTGCTATTAGCAACCGGAGCCGCAATAAACTATGAGCCGGGGACGTTGTATCCGCTTCCGGTGAAACAAATTGTGTAACGGTATTAAACAATGATTGAAGATAAAGCCTTATCACTGTACCGCTGTATTGACCTAGACGGAACGGGGATAACTGGTGCTATTCTAGTACCGGCCGTTGACAACGCCGGTAATACTCTAGTGCGACTTGTGGGTGATAACGCTGGGGCTATTGTAGCACCTGTGCTCGTAAACTATAACGACAACCTTTCCCCAACGAATTTAATACAAACTGGGGCTTTTTTATACGGTTTTGACGGCGTTAATGCCGACAGGTTGCGCGTTGCCAGTGCAGACGTTCAAGCCCTTGCCACAAAAATTGGCGTACTCGCCGTCGCAAAAATCGGTGACTGGTCAATTAACAGCGACCCAGCCGCCGCCACACAAGCAACAATCACACGCGCGGCGGGTGCCGCCGGGGTTCGCCATATTTGCACGTCGATATTCGCTTCATTTTCAGCCGG
>ERZ1292623.3442-Hain-H51-01um-R1-3442-length-13491-cov-7_pt1 | contig 13491 bp, 13 predicted proteins | sample MGYA00564398_ERZ1292623 | MGnify/ENA primary metagenome ERZ1292623 (study PRJEB36523, sample SAMEA6512633) | groundwater metagenome | collected 2019-01-07 | study: AquaDiva: Metagenomics assemblies of 32 groundwater samples
AGAACAAATACCTTATAAATATTATAAACACGAAGTTAATGGGCAACCATATTGGGAAGCGGGTACATCTATTCCGCAAGGATTAGTCAATCCTCAAGAATTAAATTTTAACCAATGGGTTCAAGAACAAAAAGCGTATAAAATGCCTACGGGAGAAACCGCTTATGATTGGGGATTAAAACAATATCAAGCGACTGGCGGACCTAATCCTTATACAATGGGAGCATCAACTGGGTATATTATAAATCCAACAACGGGGAATCCTCAACAAGAAAGCAATTATCAACAAGAACAAGAACTCCAAAAAAAGCTTGCTTCGGGCGAATATATCAATGTCGGCACAGCATCTGCTCCTAAACTTATTCCAAAAGGAAGCCCTGCGGAAGCTAATTTAGCTAATCAAATTCAAACTTATAATCAGGGAAAATTTTACACTTGGGATGCTTATCATAAAACCATCAACGAACAGGCATACGACCCTTTCTCTTATCAGAACGCTAAAGAACGGGATATACTGGCTACACCGCAAGAATATATTTCTTTAAACAATGCAGAGGCAGCCAAGTATGTGTCTAATTTTATTCTAAGCTCCGCCGAGCAAAACAAAATGTCTGACGCGCAACCAGGCGTGGCTGGTTCAGTAATAAGTAGGGCGGCAGATTATTTATTGGCTCACCCAGAAGAATTACAAAAATATCGGGGGAAGATAAACCCCAAATTAAGCCAATCTAAAATGGTTGGTAATATTGTTCCTGATACGCCAGATTTTATGACTGAACTACCAAAAGCTCCTGTTGTGGAAGGAAAATCTGGACAACCAGTTTCTGCGGCAGGAACTCAAGAAAATCTTCGTAAATTAGGACCGACAGAATTCACGGGGCTTAATAAGGACTGGGAAAAAGCAGGGCTTACACCAGCAGAGGTAGAGAAGAACTTTATAACCCGTAAAGGAACGGATATTTATTTAAAAACTGACGCTCCTTCTTCGGAACAAGTTATTAGTCAAAGGCCAGGAGCTTTACTTAAACCAAGCGATATAGCGGCAGGAACAAAAATTTCAGAACAGGATATTATTAGAGTGGGACAAGATATTTATCTTAAACCAGAAAGTATTTCTAAAGCCGCCCCAGAAAGACAGACTGAATTACAAACTCAATTAACTTTACAGCAAAAACCAGGTGTTCCGCCACAAACCCCGCCAGGCGGAACTCCAGCAGGTGGAGCTCCGCCTCCAGTAGGTGGAGTTCCACCTTCGGCAGGCGGAACCCAACCATTCGCATCTCAAAAACCTTCCGAGCGATTGGGCGCGGCGGATATTTTAGATTATGTGTTTAATATTCCTAAAGCGGGAGTGGCGGAAAGAGGGCAAATAGAAGCCGTTCCTATTCAACTTCCAGAAGTCAGCCAAATTTCTGGTCAAGTGGCTGGCTTAATGCCCAAACCAAGCGAGACAATAAACACAACTACCGCTTTGGCAAATAAATTCGGCGAGATGTCTTCCCGACATGGATTACAGCTTCCCGAAGTGTCAGCCCCGCAAGGGCTGGGGGCCTTGCCGACTTTAGGCGGAGGCCAGCCAATGCAACCCTGGTATGCTGGCGCGCAAGCGGGTAAAATGACTGCTGGGCCAACAGGATTAAAATGGGGGCAAACAAATGCTCCCAAAGCCGCTCCGGCCGCTCAACCTTCTGCCCCGCCAGTTCAAATTACTCCTCAAGGCCAAGTTTCAGCCGCTCCGAAAGCGGCGGAAATATCTCAAGCGACTAATATCAATTACGCTCCTGCCGAACAAAATGTGATGCAAGGCGCTTTAGACTCTGAAGAGTTTAAGTATCTGCAGGAAAAACTTAATTTAGACAAACAAAACATTCAAGATAAATCTCGTTTCACCACCGAGTATTTAGACAGAAAATTCGGCCAGGATAAAACGATATTAGAAGAAAATTTAGCCCAGTCAGGACTGACTTTTTCAGGCATTAGAGCCACTCAAGTAAGAAGTTTAGCCGTAGAATTAGCCGCTAAACAAGCCCAAATAGATACCGAAACGGCTTCCAAGCTGATGGACTTGGATATGGATTATAAAAAGGGCGTGCTGGGCTTGGTGGAAGAAACAGTTAAAAGAGCTCAAGCCCAAGAAAAAGACGCTATCGCTCAAATGAATAAAGCGGGTATGGCGGTAATTAACGGCCAAGTAGTGCCGACAATGGAGGCCAATAAATTTCAAGAAGATATACGGCAATTTGATGTTTCCACCGACCTTAAACGGCAAAATCTCTTTTTGGATATTGGAAAACACAATGAGGATATAAGGCAGTTTAATCAGACCTTGCAATTTAATATCTCTAAAGAGCTTACCCGAGCCGAAGAAACCGCTCGAACCTACGGATTGGATGTGGCTAAAGAATCCCGCCTTACTCAAGAAGCCATAGACAATATGCAGTTTAAAATCCTTCAAGAAGTGCGCATTGCCGAAGACGCCCGCAATCGCCTGCAACTTGATATTGCTAAACTGGCTAAAGAGTCCTTACAGTCAGACAGGGATTATCAATTTGATGTGATGAAAGAGGCCAACCGCGCTATGGAAAATGCTCAAGCCCTGCAATTTGATATTAGTAAGGAAGCCCGCATTGCCGAAGACAACGCCAGACGGCTTGGATTGGATATAAGTAAAGAAATAAATGAATCTTTAGAAAAATCAGACCAACTTTTATTTAAAATAGCTCAAGAGAATAGGATACTCCTTAATACAATAGAAGACAATGAATTCAACAGGATAAAAGAAGAATTTGACCAAGCACAAGATTTAAGAACTTATGAACGCAGTTTAAATCAATTAGAACTTGATATAGTGGAGCACAATTTGAATGTAGATAAATTTTTAGCCAGCGATAAAGGAACTACAAACAAAGGCACTGCAAGCGGGGGTGTTGTTGGTGGGGGAATTAAAAGTGGAGGAACAACAACGCCAGCCCCTGGTTATAATCCTGTAACGAATAAAACTGTTTTATCACCAGACCAAGAAGCATTGGCGAGAAATTATGCTTTAAACGGAGAATCAATAGGCAATGTAGGATTAGCCAAAGGTAAAATACTCCAAAGAGCGGAAGAAATAAAAATGGAAGAATTTGTTAAGGAAGCGTCGAGTAATCCTAATATGTTAGTTGCTATGATTGACGAAGCATTGGCGGCTAATGGAGGAAATTATAACGAAGTAAGAGCAGATATGTTGGCGGCGGGAATTCCGAAAGAATTATACCAAGAAGCATTGAAACGCAGGTTAGATGCCTTGCAGACTGGAGAAGCTGAAGAAGGATTTTTTTCAAAACTTTTTTCTAATTTTAGCGCAACTCCCACGGCTGGTATTTATGGACCAATTGCTAATTCAACACCATATATAATTTTAACAAAATAATATGGGTTATATATTAAATAAAATACAAAATAGTGGAGCCACTACTCCAGCAGTGTCAGCATTAAATTTTGCTAAAAGCACAACTACTGTTACTAAAGCAGATTTACAAACATTAAGTGGACTTATGCAAACAGCCGAACAATTCGGTTTGGGGGGAAGGGTGGAGGAAACATTACAAAAAAAAGGAGAAGACCCCAAAAAAATATACAGCGGAGGTTTTATCTCTGATATTTTTGATACTTTGAATGTTTTACAATATGGAGTTACTGGCGTGTTAAAAGGTAAAACTTTTATAGAAGGCGTTAAAACACGGCAAAGTTTTTCAGATAAAGACGCCTTGGGAGATAATGGCGTTCCAGGAATGATAGCTGGAATAGCTTTGGATATTGCTGTAGACCCGCTTACTTATATACCAATAGTAGGACAAATAAAAGCATTAGGTAAAATAGGCACAGCGATTAAGGCAAGTAAAGTTATAACAACTGCAACTACGGCAATTAAAGAATCTAAAATTGGCAGTTTGCTGGGCCGTTCTTTTGTATATCGCTTTGGCCAAGACCCGATTTATAAAGAAATAGCAGAGAGAAGTATTAGGGCTATCGGAGTTGGTAATTATAATATGATGGAATTGGCCAAACCCTTGGTTAAATTAGACGGAGCTACCCAAAAAGTCATAGCTAACGCTCGTAAATTAGGCAAAGTGAACGAATTGCCCGAAGAATTATTGATAAAAGCCAAACCAGCATTTGATGAACTTGATAGGCTTGGGGGAGAAGCAGTCAAGATGGGATTATTGGATTCTAAAACTTGGGAAGAAAATGTAGGAAGATATATTCCCCGTCTTTATACTAAATATGACGGCACTGAATCTATAATTAAAAAAGCGACCAATTTATTTGATACTAAGCCATTAAGAATCAACATGGACAGATTCAAGAAGCGAACTGATATTCCAGAAGATGTGAGAGAAGCTATGGGAGAAATAATGGAGGCAGGATATCCGACCGCTAAAGGATTAGTTCAAATAAATCAAGCCGTGGAAAGAGCTAAACTCTTTAAACAAGTTAATTTGAATTTTGGCAGTATGGGTTCAATTGATGGATTAAAACAACTTCCTAAAGTCGCTACTCTGGGAGATTTGGCTGGCAAGTATGTGCCTGCGCCAATTTTTGACGACATACAGGAAATAATTAGGCCAGCTACTATTGGACTTGCAAAAACATTAGTGGCAGGATTTAAATTCAATAAAGTTATTTTAAATCCTTCAACTCACGCCCGCAATGTGATGAGCAATATGATATTAAATGATTTTGCAGGACTATCTCCAACTCGTCTTGATGTATATGCTAAAGCGGCTAAGTCAATAATTAAAAAAGATGAAATATATAAAGAAGCTAAAAGTGCTGGTTTGGCTTTAAATACCTTCGCGGCTCAAGAATTAAAAGCCTTGTTGTCTGGACCAGAAATTTCTAAATTAGGTAAGGTTACTGATGCCGTAAAAAATGCGGGGAAAAAGCTGGGTGATTTATATCAGAAAGAAGAAGAGTTCGCTAAAATGGCGCAATATATATTCCAACGAGGCCAAGGCAAAAATGTTGATGAAGCGGTTACAATAGCTGAACAAGCTACATTCAATTATGCTCAAGTTACTCCATTTATCAGAAGAGTAAGAGAAAGTATGTTCGGTATGCCTTTTATTACATTTACTTATAAGGCTACCCCGCAAGTTGCCAAAACTTTAATTACTAAACCAGGCACAATTTCTAAATATGGCAAAATTAAAAATGCCATTGAAAATCAATCAGATTTAACAGAACTCACAGCCGAGAGAGCATTGGAAGCTCCATGGATTAGAGATGGATTTTATGTCCGCTTACCATGGAAAGACGAATATGGGCGCAGTGCTTATTTTGACATGACCTATATTCTACCTTTCGGAGATTTAATAAGCGGCCAATTAATAGGCCGCCAGATTAAAAGGGAAACAGGCACGCCAGAAAGCTATATAGAAGCGGCTTTGCAAAAATTACCATTAGGGAATATATTAAAAGAATTATCTCGCAATCAAGATTTTTATGACAATAAAATATGGAGAGACAGCGATTCAGAAGAAAAAAAGATGGGAGATTTAATGCTTTATTTAATAAGAACTTACGCTCCTCCCTTAGTGGCCGACCAATTACCAGGAGGTTGGATAACTGCTGGTAAAAATGCGGGGACAAGGCGTGATTCAATAACGGAAAAGATTTTAAAATCAAGAGGAATAATAAATATTCAAGAATTAAAAGATGCGGGTTTATCTACCAGCACCCGCACTTTGCAGCAAGAATTATTAAAAATGGCAGGGTTAAAAATAACACCAGTCGATTTAGAAACTTCTCAATGGTATTCAGAAGAAGAACGAAAAGCGGCAATCAAAACATTATTAGAAGAAGCTGGCAAAATTAAACAATTTAATTTGCCGTATATTCCTAAAAAATAATCTTATGAACCAACAAAATTTAATCCTTAAAATTTTAGAAGATTTTAAAGAAGAAAATAAAAACGACCTTAATACTATTATTAAACGTCTTGATATTTCTAACGGAAATATATTAAAAAATACTGAATTTAGAATTCAATCCGTTGCCGTTATCGCTTTTCTAAAGTGGGCGATAGCGATTATCGGAGCTTCCAACATTGGCAGTATTCTTTATTTATATTTCTCGCGTCAATGAAAACTATAATTAAAATATTAATTTACTTTCTCGCTCTAATCGGAGCATTTTGCCTGCCGATTATTTGGCAGGCGATTAAAGACATTTATGATTAATTTACAACTTCCTTTAAAATATATTCGGCTCACGCAGGAATTCGGCCAGTATTGGCTGGACTTTTACAAAAAAATGGGGCTTAAAGGCCATAATGGACTGGATTTTGAGGCCAAAGACGGCTGTCCTGTTTATGCCGCTCATTCAGGTATAATCACTTGGGCGGGAGTAGATGGCGATGGAGGAATTTCTGTCAATATTATCGCGTCTAAAGAAGGCAAAAGTTTTTATACTCTTTACTATCATCTTAAAAAAGCGGAAGTTGAAGTCGGCAATAATGTTTGCGCTGGCCAAAAAATAGGCGAGGCGGATAACACAGGCAAATACACCACAGGCGAACATCTTCATTTCGGTTTGAAAGAAACTTTAAACGGCGGGACTATAAATTTGGATAACGGCTATCTGGGAGCGATTGACCCTACTCCCTATTTCGTCGTCAACTATCAAGGCGTTCAATTTAAAAATAAAGATTGTTTTAAATCAAACGCTTACCATCGTTATTTCAGAAGAAACAGAAACATTAAAATTGAAATCAGGATATTGGGAGAATTAGTTAGATATTTAAAAAAGCTCCCGACAGTAGAGCAGATTAACGCTTGCGTTTACGGGGCTTGGGATAGGGAAACTATTAAAAATCCCGCGATGTATCAATTATGGGGCTTTATAACTAAGGGAGATTATCTTAATAAAATTCTCCCCTTTAAATAATATGCCAAAACAATTAGAGTTTCTTAAAAGCGTCCGCTTTTACAAGTTGCTTGCCGTGGCTATCGCTCAATTTTTAGCCACCCAGGGAATTATTAGTAAAGAGGTCGCTGACGGAATTAGTCTTGTGCTTTTAGGCTCGGTGATTGTGAGGACGGTGGACAGGAATTTGAAGGGCTAACTTTCCGCTTATAAACAAAATCAGCCAGATGCTCATTTATAAAAGCATCGAGCTGTTTTTGTAGTGGGGAGTTGTCATATATATCTTGGACATACTTGGGAGATTTCCTAAGCAAATCTATCCATGTGTCCTGGAAGATGAGAATAGTTTTAGTATGACAACCCCTTAATTTTTGATTAAGTTTTTCCCACGGTCTTTCAACGATTAACTCGTTGAAGGTGTATTTGCGCCGAGACTTGATAAATTCTCGGTCATTTTTCATTTCAACACGGGCTTCTTCCATCATCCTGTCTAAGACTTCTTTACGGCCCTGGCGGAGCCAATTTATATACGCTCTTTCCAGCCAATCGTCCATGCCTAAAGCGTATCCGATATTGAATACATTATGTATGTAATCGTCATGATTCCAAGTATAACCTCGGCCAGCCGAAAGGTGATAGCCAATAGCTTGAGGATGAACCGCTACAGTGGAACCGAACATCCACCATTTCATATTTAGGTAGAATTCGCCTCCACCGTAACTGCGGTGCGCTTCTGGGTATCCTTGAAAATCAAGGAATTGCTTGCGAAGCGCACCGACAGAACAGTGCCCCAAGGCAGGAATGTAGAAGAAATCAGTGTTGGACACTCTATAATTATTCCAGGTCCCCTTGATTTCCTCGCCAAGTTTCAAAGTATAACCGCAACCCACGCCTGATGGATGCGGGGGATAGGCTCCCATCCATCCAATACTAGCGTGGCATAACCCGCCAGTTTCGTCAATAGTTTTTATCAACAATTTAAAAAATCCAGGCCGATAAGCCATATGCGCATCGGAAAAAAAGAGATATTTTCCCCGCGCTATTCTCGCGCCTTTATTTCTGGCGCTATGATTGCCAGCGATAGGGTCGTATAAAACACGAAGTTGGCGCGACCAGAAAGCGCCTCGGGGGAAAAGATGATTAACAGTTCCCCTATCGCCTGGCTTGCCGTGGCTCCATTTCGGGTCGTGCCAATCAGTAGAGCAATTATCCACGATAATAATTTCCATATCATCCGGGTTATAGCCGTCAGCTTCCCAGGCGTGCCATAAGGAATAAATCGTATGGACTATATTAGGAAACTCATTGCGGGCGGGGATTATTACGCTCATAATTAATTCATCTTTCGTTATAGGAGCGCGGTGATCCACCTCTTTGGAATAATAGCTCTTTTCGTATTGGCTTTTAAGCCGTTCAACGACTTCTTTTACTCTTTCCTGGCTCATAAAGAACATTTAGCCAAGATAATATCGTCTTTGGCGTGGAGGTCTATCGGTTCTCCAGTATTATTAAAAAACTCTACCTTTTTAAAATAACGGCTTAACAGTTCAAAGAATTCTTCCGAGGACCATTCCCTGACATGGAATAAATTGTCTGGCTGGTCTTTTCTGATTTTAATTGAATTTCTGTTGGGCGTGGAAATAAAAAATTCCGTTCCCCATTCGCTTAAGGGATTTCCATTCCTATCCCGCTTGGTAAAATTTCTAATAAGTTGATTTAAAAAAAGATGAGTATCGTAAATATGCTCTATAATTTCTATAGCCACCACAATATCAAAATTCATTAAGGTTCTGTTTTCAGTCATTATATCCACCACATCAAAAGAAACTTGCGGATTATAATAAATGCCGTTCTTAATCCGTTCAAATGCTTCTTTGGCAAATTCAATAGACCATTTGTTTTTATCTATGCCCCAGACAAAATCCGCTTCCTGGCTTAATATATTAGAACCCACTCCCGACCCGCAACCCACATCCACGATTTTTGGCTTCCAGACATATTTGGGAAATTGAGGATGTTCTTTTATTTTTCCCATACAGTAATTCTTAATAAAAGTATACATATTTCGGGTCGGATACCATAAAAGTTTTCCCGGTCGTCCTTTGCTTTCATCGTGGGAATAAACAAATTGGGCGAGGTTGGCCAGGATTTGATTTTTATCCTCCATTTCAGGATTTTCTTTATAAGCGGGGTCTTTAATTCCAAAATCGTTTGAAGGCTTATAATCAGGCGGGGAAGTAATTGTTTGGTTTATGGGTTCAACGGGTGGAATATTATTAGGATTGATAGCTGAGTCGGGTGATTTTTTTATTTCTTCTTCAGCTTCTTTTTTCTTTAATTCATTCTCTTCCGCTAAATTAGTATAATGCGCCATACAAAGTTCATTGACAAAATCGTCAGGAATATCACATTGGCATACTTGGCATTTTTTACTCATAAAAAAGCGGTTCTATCTGACGTTTGAAAACGGCGTCAAAATTAAAGTTATTAAATAAATTTCTTTTGGCTTGCAGAGGTTTTTGCTGTTCAAATTGAGAAGCTAAAATTTTAGCCAAATCAAGATAATACCGTTCATTTTCTTTTTCATCATCCCGATAATTAAAATCAAAATAAAGGGCGTTATCTCCCGCGAATTCACGCAGGCTTGGGACTTGCTTGTTCAGCGCCAGCAGGTTTCCCGCCATCATTGCTTCCAGTAAAACTAAGGAGCAGTTTTCCGAGGTTGTTGGAAAGATGAACACATTGCTCAGCCGAAAGAAGTCCGATATTATTTTTGGCGAAACTCCAGCCTCGTAAGCGGGCGCGTCCTCCATCGAAGAAAATATTAAATCGGTATTCAATATCCCCCTGTCGGAAGCCCAGATGGATGTCTGGCGTATCTGGTTTTTGTCCCGCTCCGCGTTCGCGTGAGCGTTTAGCGCTATTAGACATACTTTATAGTTTAGTTCTTTTAGTTTGGATAAAAGTTTGATTGCCTTATCAAGCCCTTTGCCCGAAATCATGCGCGGGGTTGAAAGAGGATAAACGCAAATAATATCCTTTTCTAAAAGACCATATTTATTTATTAGTTTATTGACAAACGGGTCTAAATCCCAAAACATTCTTGGGTCTCGGCTATTATGGACTATGCGCACATTTTTAATCCAAGCCCCATACATTTCCGCCAAGTCATTGTCTTGATAGTGGTTTAAGTATACCAGTTTGGTCCGTGGAGGTAAAACAAATCTGTTGGCATGAGGATTGTTGTCCAGTTGCGGGCGGGAAGAAGGGGCAGAGTGCGTCCAAGCATAGATATTGCATTTTAAATTGCTTTCTCTTAAAGCGATATTATAAGGCAAGTAGCAATCAATAAAAAAGATGTCGTGGCAAATCATATCGGTAATGTCAGAAGCGTTTTTTTCCAGCATTTCTTTGACTTTTCTAACATCTTCTTTCCAATGGTCGGGGTATCTTAACTCCTTATACGGCTCTAAAATAATTTGGGGGATTACTTTTCTGATTTCTACCCCTTCAGGCACTAATTTATCGTCCTTAAAAGAGGGCAGAACAAAAAGAACTGTTTTATATTTATACTTTACTAAGGCCTGAAGTTGGTCTCTAACTACTGAAGTGAGAGAATAAGCCGCGTCAAACGAGTAAAAAGTTGTGTATACGCCAATTGTTTTCATAAATTTAGAGTAAATATACTCTTCTTTCTGACAATTCTATAATTTCCCCATTATTTTCTTTAACTAAAAAAAAGTTTGTTTTACTATCTTTATCGCCATCGCCCTCACGACATACTCGACTTAATACTTCCGCTTTTTCCCATTTTTCTTTTTTAAAACAATTTTTGTTTATATAACATAGTTGATTTTTTTTCTTCATATTTTTTCTTTAACCCCGCATTTTAAGCAGGTTTTATTAGTTTTAGTTTCCCAATTATGCTCGCATTTTATCTCATCAACATCGCCATACTTAATTTCCCGATATAAATCATAACGGGAAAGAGTGCGGGCTTTTTCAATCCATAATCGGACAGTTTTTTCATCAACAATAGTCGCTAAGCGATGAAGGGAATTGCTATCTATGCCGATTATATCATCTTCGCTTAAACCAAATTTTTCAATATAGGTGGAATAAATAGCCACCAGACGGGTAGCCTTGGATAGGTGCATCGGTTGGATTTCAGGTTGGGCTAAAAAAGATTTCCAAGTCGCGCCTTCATCGCCCATTACTACCTTATAATTATCATTTTTTTTCATAAATGATAATTCTTTCGCTTTGGCCAAATCAATGCCAGTAGAGGATTGGCTTAAGGATTTAAGACGGGAAAAAGAATTATAAATTTCTTTAGCTTGTTTTTGGTTGGTCATAAAAGGTCGGTATATTCTTTAAATTGTTTATCTGTCGCTCTTTTTATCACTCGTTTAATTTTCTTTTTTGTTGTTTTTTTCTTTTTTTTCATATTAGCGGGAAAGAGAGACTGTGTCCTCTTTCTTTTTCATTGTCTCTTTAATCTCCACCAAGTTATGCAGGATTTGTAGAATTTGCGCCACGTCCCGATAAGGAAGCGTGGAATTAGAAAGATACGCGATAATAGCGTCTCGTTGTTCTTTGGGAATTTGATAGTTCATAAATTTATTTATTAGTTAATTCTTGTTTTAATTTCGTGAGATATAAAAACTCTAATTCTAAATCCAGCTTATATCCTTTATCCGCTTTCCTTTCCAATTTATCAAAAAATTCTTTTGTCCTTACGCCATTTTTTATAATTATTTCTTTAAAGTTTATATCGTGATGAGCTCCATATCTTCCGCCATCGTGGTGATAATAACAAAGTGCCATTGAATTTTCTGGGTCATATTTTAAATAGGGATAGCCGCCTTTTGTTTTTATGTGATGTGGTTGGGTGGCTGGATTATAACATTTAGGATATTCGCATTTTCCTTTAGCTTTTAAAAAACATATTTCCCGCCAAAGTTTATGACAATCAGTTTTTAGTTCCTCCTTATTTTTTTGAAATTGCTTAATATATCTTGATTGCTGTTTTTTTGTGTAGTCCATTGTTAAAGGCATGTTCATAATATAGGGGTTAAGGGGGTTAGTAAATCTCCAATAATTCTTTGCGATTATGCATTTTTTTGGTAATTCCATCTTTTAACAAATCAATAAAAGTATTTAACGCCTGCGGATTATCTTTAACATTTTTCTCTTTAACGCCATAGAGATTAAGGAGCATTAAAGCGTGTGTTTTAATTATTTTTTCCATAATTTTATCGCCCGCAGCCGTTAGTTAATTTAATTAAAATTTTCTAATTTCAACTTCATTATCTAAACAAAAATATTTAGAGTTTTTTCTTCTTGCGAGTGATAAATCTTCATACTATTAAATTTTTATTATTAAATCTTTAATGATTTTTTGGACTTCGGAGAGAGTTAATTTAACAATTTCTAATTTTTCATCACAAGCATCGCATAACTTTTCTTCTATATGACTACAAAATCTCTTTCTTGGGTTTCTCTTCGCCAAAACTGTTAAAATTCTATTAGTTAATTCTTTTTTTTTCGGTAATCTCTCCAAAACATTCTCCAATAATTCTTTTATTATTTCTTTGTTTTCCATAAATTTATTTTAATTATTTTTTCCATAAATTTATCGCCCGCAGCCGTTAGTTAATCTTTAATATTTTACTTAATAATTTTTGAAAAGTTAAAGAATCGCGTCTTTTTATTAAGTTTCATTTCATTAATCGTGTATAACAGCCATAAAAATAATCAGAATATAAATAATTGCGACTGAACCTAAAATTGCATCTCCGATAGTCATAAAATTATTTCTTTAATGTTAGTTAGTTATTTAAGGTTAGTTAAGCGTGGATAGTATTATTTATCCAATCAATAAAACTGATATTGTGTTTTTGAGCTAAAACTTCGTCTATGGTGTTAAATTCGGGGCGGACAAACTTAACATAAATCCTCTCCGTTGACCAATCCTTGTATTTGGCTATTCTAACTGGTTTAGGCAAAATTCCTTCCACTTCATAAAGAGTGTCGCCTCGGCTATTTTTATTAAGTTCTTTTGGTTTTAATTCGGTTAAAAACCTTTCCGTTGAGATAGTTGACATTGCGGCTCTTTGCTTCTCCGTGTTAGTCCACATTAAGATTTCCTTGATTGATAATTTGCCTTTAACAATATCTTTCCATTCCGACTGTTCAAATTTAATTCCTTGTATCATATATAATCCCCAACCATCAGGATATTTAATCGCCATATCAGTTATGCTATGTAATCTATTATTTAATTTTTCTATTCTAACTGGTCTTGCGCAAACCATAATAAACTTTTTATTGCACCAAAAATAATTTACTGATTCGCATATTTTTCTATAAGCAGTTATTCTTTCTTGAATGTCTTTATTTAATTTTAACTTACAAACATCAGTAAAAAAAGATATAAAAGATGGACTTCCCCACCATCCTCCAGCCCAAAATTGTCCGCCAAACCAATAATGCCAATTTAATTTTTCTTTTATAACCGCCGAGCGAACCGCCGAGTCAACCGCCGAGTCAACCGCCGAGTCAACCGCCGAGTCAACCGCC
>ERZ1292623.3443-Hain-H51-01um-R1-3443-length-13490-cov-5_pt1 | contig 13490 bp, 12 predicted proteins | sample MGYA00564398_ERZ1292623 | MGnify/ENA primary metagenome ERZ1292623 (study PRJEB36523, sample SAMEA6512633) | groundwater metagenome | collected 2019-01-07 | study: AquaDiva: Metagenomics assemblies of 32 groundwater samples
CCCCATAAATATTCTCCCACTCAGCTACCCATCGCTCATGAATCGCTTCTTCTAATTCATTACCAGTCAATCCTTGTGAAGTTAATTCATTAGTCCATTTGTCCATTACTCCACTTCCATATAATAAATTACCTAACTCCTCTACTTTTTTCAGTCTTTCATTTTCTGCATTAAGAACTGTCAATTTAACTGGGTCATTAGCATATGTTTCTTTTAGATTTTCATAATTATCTGTAAATAATTGAGCATCATCTTGCTCCCCTTGAACTTCTGCCTGAATTTCTTCAGCTGTTAAAACTTCAGCATGTTCAAGTTCTTCCTCTACATCAGCTATTTCAATCTCTCCTTCCAATAAATCTTCAGCATTTGAAAGAAAATCTTCAGCAGCATTTAAGTGAATGTCTGCTGTAATCCCTAGTTCAGATTCATCAGCATGCAAACAATATACTCCATGACTTTCAGCCATTCTTAAAAGATCTTTAACCTCGTCTAAATTTTCGCCAGCTCCTGACTCTTCCAAAGATGCAATCTCTGCTCGCAATTCTGAGATTTTTATTTTCAATTCTTGAATATCATTAATACCTGCTATTTCCTGAAAACGAGGACTTGAATCAGGATATCTTTGCTCTGCAACTGTTTGAAGTCCTTCTTCAAATGCAAAATCAACTTGAATAGACGGAACATTGCTTGCTTCAGCAGCCTCTTCAATTGCCTCACTAGCTCTAGATTCAATAACTACTCCCACAGAAGCAATCGCATCTTCCGCAGTATTTATTACTTCCTCCACAACAACACTTTCTGCATCATCAGTCTGTTCAGCTAAAATAGAATTAATAGAATCTATATACAACTCATAATTTAATAAATCTGCTTGTATTTCATATAACTTTTGTAATTCCGGATCTGACTGGATGTTATCAATACTAACTCCATCAATATTAATTTCCTCTGCATTTGCCCGTTGACTCTCAACTTCTTGAGCAAAATTCTCAAATGCGACATTTGCAGCTTCATAATTCCCTAATTGTACCATTAATCCAGCTTCATGAATTGATTCTTCTGGACTATGCACAAAATCAAAAAAATACCAAAAACTATCTGGAGTTATTCCAGCAACATCCACATCAAAAACAACAGGCTCATTAAGAACACAACCAACCCCTTGTTCACAACTATATCCCTCTTGGCAGAAAAGTAGGGCACAATCAATAGTCCCAGAACCTTCATCATCACTTCCAGAGTCATCAGGTGTATTGATGGGAGCACTTCCTTTAACAAGCTCCTGCGCATAAACATTAATAGAAAAAAAACTATTAACAAACATAAAGATAAATAAAAAAGTTAAATACTTCAGCCCTTTGTTTTTTTCTTTCAAGATGATTCAACCTCTCTTTTTAATAATAAAATTATTTAAATCATTTTACTTTATAAATCTATCACTTCTTTTTCCTACATTTGCTTAGCCTATATTTTTCAGTGTAAAAAGCAATAACAAAAATCAGCAAAATAGTAGGAATATAAAAACTAATGAAATTCAAAACACTATATCCATAAGTTTTTGTCATTGATAGAATTAAAATAGAATACCATGTAACAATTGAAATGCTCCCGCATAAAGCTGAAATAAAAAATACTTGATTTGTACAATGTTTTGTAGTGTTATCAATAATACATCTATCTAATGCTTTAGCAACTTTTTTATGCAAAACAACTCCATTCGCAATTATTATAAAAAATAAAAATATTTTCAGCTGAAAAAGATGAGAACTAATTAATGAAGGTTTGTTAAAAACTAAAACAGTTCCTGTTAAAACAATAAAAAATACTGTATAAATAATAAATTTTCCAAGCAAAGGATAAATAGGAATTAGCTTCATTTCAAGATTTCTATGCCTTATTCCAGTGAGATGCAAATAATCAGTTACTGTCACAGCCCCAAGACCTGCAACAACAGAAATTATATGCAATATCAAAAATATATTATAGCCAATTTCGTTTAAAAACACCATTTTTCTTTTTAATTTACCATATAGTGAAAACACTAATTTATAAATCCTACTTTATATAAGTTAAATCATTTTAAGAAAAATTTAAAAAACTATAAATATAACAAAATCTTAAGATAACATGGTAAACGAAGAGGTGATAGAGAAAAAAGAAAGGCAAACTACTATTGTTGAAATAAAAAATAATGAATCTGCAACAAAAGAGGAATTTCTTAACATATTAAAGCTTGTTGCACCAGGAACATCATTAAGAACAGGAATTGATGGAATTGTGGATGCAAAAAAAGGAGGATTAATTGTAATAGAAAATGATTTTGTCAATAATATTTTAGAAGGGGGCTTTAAAATTAATGCTAGATACACTCCACAAAAACTTATAGAACTTGCTAAAATGGACGGAGCAATAGTTATTTCAAGAGATTTAAAAAGAATTGTATATGTAAATATCATGCTTGTTCCTGACAGCAAAATACCCTCTCAAGAAACAGGCACAAGACATAAATCAGCTGAAAGAACTGCAAAAATGACAGGAACATTAGCAATTGCGATATCTGAAAGAAAAAATCAGATAAATCTTTATTATAAAGATTTAAAATATCATTTAAAAGACAAATCAGAAATATTAAGAAGAACAACTGAAACCTTACAAGTTCTTGAAAAACAACGTGAATTATTCGATACCAATGTCGAAAAACTTAATGCCCTAGAAATAAAAAATGACTTAAATATAATACAAGCATCAAAAGTAATTCAAAGAGGAAAAGTTATGCAGAAAATTCTTGAATCTCAAGAAAGAACTTTAATAGAACTTGGAAATGAAGCAGGAGTTTTAAAGTCAAGAATTAAAGAGTTAATAAAAGGAGTTGACAAAGAAACAGATCTTGTAATAAAAGAATATACAAAGCTTAATTTAAAAAAATCAAATAATCTTTTAGAAAATCTCTCTTATGAAGAGCTCTTAGATAATGAGAATATTATATTAGCCTTAGCTCAAGATGAAAATAATAATATAGAATTAATAAAAGGCTGGAGATTACTTTCAAAAACAAACCTATCTGAAAAAGAAGTTGCAACTCTTATAAAAGAAATCGGCGATCTTCCAAAAATACTTGAATCAAAAAAAGAAGATTTTGAAAGAGTTTTAGGAGTTGAAAAATCTATTGTAGTTCTAAAAGATATAGAAAGAATAAAAGAGCAAGAAAGATTTATATAACTATATCATTTAAAGTATATAATAAATAATATGTATAATAACTTTAACGAATCGTCAATGTATATTCCAAAGAAAAAGAGTGTGATAATATTAATAATATTATCAATCATAACTTTAGGAATTTATAATAGCATTTGGTATATAAAAAGATCTTCTGAATTAAATAATTTAAAAACTCAAAAAAAATCAAAGAAAGGTCTTGCAATATTTAGTCTAATAATTTATTTAATAATGCTTGTGTCTGTGATATTATTACAAATAATTGCAATAACTTCAGATCAAAATATAATAAATAAAGAGAATATAAAAAACATTGACTTTAAAGATGTCCCAATAGAATTTACAATTTTATTTATATTAATTTTCTCACTTTCTTTAATTAATTTAATATTACTTCTTATACTTGGATTTAACACAAGAAAAATACTAAATCAAGCTTTAATAAACAAAGGAACAAAAGTAAAATTATCATGGTTTTATACATTAATATTTAATTTATTATATTTGCAATATGAAATTAATAGGATTATAGAAGATAAAGAAGACAAAAAAAGAATAGGTCCATTAATTTGGTTTTTAATTATATATGTAATTCCAATTTTAGTTCAAATAATAGGATATTTATTATTACTTTGGGGAATAAAAAATATTATATCAAAAAATATTATATCATAATTTTAAATTAATTTTAAATTAGAAAATCCTATTTCTTTTCATCATAAAAATAATAAAAATCCCACCAATAATAAAAAGACAAATTCCAAAAAATTTAAAGACAGCTTTTAATTGAGCCCTTTTTTAATTTTTACAGCTGTGGGAGCTTCTCCACCATGCCATGTAAATCTTGGCCTAATTTTCATAGAATAAATTCTTTCAGAATTATCATCTAAAATAATAGCACTCCCCTTTAAACTTGGAAGGTCATCTATATATTTCCTAATATCTTCTAAAAAATAAGTTTGCATAATTTCATTTAAAGCATAAATATCTTGCTTAGCAGTTAGTTTATGAGAAATAACAATATCGCTTTGAGTCATAACATCATGATGAATTTTTCCTGGTTGTTGAGTTGCAAACACTAAAGAAATTCCTGGCTGTCTTCCTTCCCTAAGCAATTGAATTAAAGCGTCACTAGCAGAAGTCTTGCCTTCTTTAGGTAAAAATTCGTGAACTTCATCAAGAAAAATCCAAACTAAAGGCCTCTTTCTTCTAATATTATAATTTAAATAATCCCCGCCTTGCCTAATAGCCTCAATCTCTTCAGCCTTTCTAAATTCCATTCTCTCATTAAATATTTTTCTAGAAACTAAACCAATAATCAAAGCCCTAACATTAAAATTTCCAATAGAATTATATGGGCTTAAATCAATAATACTTGTCTCACCTGCCTTTAATAAATCACTAATTTCACTAGCTGGAGAATTTTTATCTGAAAAAACATTCCAAGTCAAAGCTGCTTCAAAAAGTCCAATAGCTGCATTTTTTTCTTGTATAGAAGAAACATCAGATTTTTTTATTACCTCAATAATATCATAAATATCAAAATCAATATTGTCTTTTAATGAATAAATAACTCTTTCGATAATAACTGCAACAGGATTGATCATATCTAACCCAAACAATAAAATCCAATCTTCAGCAGTGATTTCTGAAACCTTTATGGCAAATGGAGCATCTACTGGAATTCCTTTATGTAAATAATCATCAAAATATCCGTAAGGCACAAAAATTCTTATAGGAAGTTTCTTTGGTTCCAAATTCCATTCAGATAAAAGTTCTCTATCTTTTTCATTCTTATATTTCATAGTCCAAAAAATTCCCATAGTATCAAAAATTAATGGAGCTATATTTCTTTTAACTTCTAATGGTAAATTTGAAATTTCTTCTGCAATAACTCCTAAAGAATAGCTCTTTCCACTTCCTCTCTTTCCAGAAATCAAAATAACATGGCTTCTAGCTACATCCATAAAAATATTATTTGAAAGACTGGTATATTGATTCATTTTCACATAACCCTTTCCTAAATTTATTAAACCTTCATTACCAAATAATTTTTTATCATTCTCATCTCTGCCAATAATTATATCGTAAGCCATAAATAAAAAAAGAAATTAAACTATTTAAAATCTATCAAAATATTATAATGCTTTATTTTAATTTATTAATATAATCAATTTCCTGCTCGCTTAAATTTAATTTAGCCTGTAATTTATCATTTTTTAATATATGTTTTATCAAATGAAATTCCTTCATAGCCTTTTTTTTAGAACAATGAATTTTTCTTGCATATTTAGCAACAATAGTATTTTTATTCTTATTTTGTTCATTAGAAATCCAGATTTTTAATATTCTAGATGGTTTTTGATATTTTGTAAACCCGCCTTTGGGAGATTTTTTCGAAAGAACAATTCCTGCACTTAATAAAATATTTTGATAAACCAAAAATCTCCAATACCTCTGTCTTTGAATCCTACCCCTAAAAACATCTGCCATAGATAAAACTTCATAAGCTCTAAAAAGTTCTTCTTTTGAATATTCGTAAGGAATATTCTCCTCTAACCATAAAAAAATCTTATCCAATGGCAAATCAACCCTATCATAAAGAGATAATGTATCTTCTCTAAACATATCCTTAAAAATAAATTTTAAAGCATTAAAAATATCAATTTCTTTATTTCTTTCATCAATAGATAAATAATTACTTTTTGAATCTTCACTTGATGAAAGCACATGTAAATCATTTATAGCTGCCCTAACATCGCCTTTGCATCGAACAGCAATTGAAACAAGAGCTTGATTATCCACATTTAATTTTTCTTTAGAAACAATTTCTTGCAAAATTAAAAAAATACTTTTATAATCCAGTTCTTTCAAAGAAATAAGCTTGCATTTAGTCCTCAAAGTTCCAAATTTAGCATCCCAAATATTATTTGCAGTAATTATAATAGGAAACTGAGTTGAATCAATTAATGAAATAAGTTCAGATAAACCACCTTTATCCTTAGTGCTAGAAAGTCCATCTACTTCATCAACTAAAAGTATTTTTCCTTTAGCAAATAAACTTGCCTGCTCAGATGCATGTTTTAATCTAGCCTCCAACTGCTCTTTATTTCTAAAATCAGATGCATTCAACTCAAATATTTCTAAATTAAACTCACTTTTCATTGCACGTGCCAAACTTGTTTTCCCAATTCCTGATGGACCATATAACAAAACTGCTTTCTTATTATTTGGAAAATATTGAAAAAAATTTTTAACTTCTGATATTACACGATCATGCCCTTTGAAATCTTTAAATTTAATCGGGCGATATTTCTCAGCTAAGTAATTAATTTTATCAACCATATTATGATTTTCCCATTCCAGCCATAATAAAACTAGCAAGCAAAGACTCTAGTTGAACAAATTCATCGCTCCCTTCTACTAAGCGAAATTCTATCTCTCCAGTATATTCTGTAAGTTTTACTTTTAATTCAGGTTCTATACTTAAATTCCAGATTTCTTTTTGTATGGCTTTAATAATATCACTTCCAGATATACTTTCTCTTAGCATAATATCTAAAAGCTTTTCTCTAGCATTTCTAAAATCTCCTGATAATGCATATTCTAAAACAACTCTAACATCACTAGGCTTAGCAGCTGGAACTATAACATCTATTAAATTTGAAGTTATAACATTGCTAATAGAAGCAGTTGTTTGTAATAAATTAATAACTCTTCTACAATCGCCTTCGCTTACTTCAAATAAAGTTTCAATAGCTTTATCATCAATCTGAAGTTTTTCATTTTCAGTTATTTTTCTAATTATTTTTTCTATATCTTTTTTTTCCAAAATCCTAAAGCGAAAAATAGCACACCTAGATTGTATAGGATCAATAATTTTAGAAGAATAATTACAATTTAAAATAAATCTGCAATTGGAAGTGTAATTTTCCATAGTTCTTCTTAAAGCGTTTTGGGCTTCATTTGTCAAAGCATCTGCTTCATCTAAAAAAATAACTTTAAAAGGAACTTCTGCAATTGCTTTTGTTCTGGCAAAATCTTTTACTTTTTGTCTTACAACATCTATACCTCTCTCATCAGAAGCATTTAATTCTAAATAATTCTCTCTCCAATTATTACCAAATAACTCCCTTACAACAATTAAAGCTAGTGTAGATTTTCCAACTCCTGGAGGTCCTGCAAATAATAAATGGGGAATATTTAAAGCATTAGTAAGTGATTTAACCCTCTTAACAATATCCTGCTGGCCAACAACTTCCTCAAATTTTTTTGGACGGTATTTTTCTGTCCAAATATCACTCTCTTGATCATCCATATATTTTCAAAAACTAATCCCATTAAAAAGATTACTATAGTCTAAAATAAGAATTAGTTATATGGCTCTTTCCCTTTTTAACCTTCTATTTCTTTTAGCCTTACGAATTTTCTTTCTTTGCCATTTCCATCTCATCTGGCGCTTTTTTTTCCACCTTCTTGATGAACGTTTCATATAAAATTCTATGAGAATTGATTTATAAATCTTTTCGAATTATAATATTGTACTATTCCTTAGAAATTCCTAAAATAGGGTATTTATAACTAACAAAACCTAAAACAACAAGAGCACATGCGTATTTTGACTTTGGTTCTATGCTTTCAATAAAAAATTCATCTTTTGTCTCGACATCATTTCCATAACGTCTTTCAACCATAGAGTCCATATTATCTTTAAGAAATTTTTTACAATCTTCTTTTAAAGCTATACCACTATATTCTGCAACTAACCCACCAATATACTCTCCATTTTTAAAAACCTTTGTAATAACTAAACCAGCAGTAAGCCTCTTAGGATAACTAATTCCTTCACCAGCCTCTGCCATAATAGACTCCATAACAGCTCCATGATCATAATTCTCAGGAACTGAATCTATTTTAACAGCAGTTTGTGGAAGTATTGAAGAATAACTTATATGATTAAAATTATGAATCTTCCCTGCTTTTTCCAAGGCAAGATCATAAGCTCCAGGATGATATCCAAAATCAGATTCTCCAGAACCTTTTACTATAAAATACTCATATGGAACTCTATTACCTATAACAACATTAGAAATTTTATTTTTAACTTTAATATTTAGAATAGATTTACCAATAGAAGAAGTATTAGTCATTTCTTGAAAAGTTTATAACAAATCATTTTTATCATTTAATTAAAACAATTTAGTAACGCTTATTTATAAATTTATTCCTTTCAACAATTTTATCAAAAATCTTAATTAGGAATATTTTTATTCAGCCAGTTTTTTATTTGTGATTCTGGAATAGCACCAACAAATTCATCGACGATTTTTCCATTTTTGAACATTTTTACATTAGGAATACTCATAATTTTATATTCATTAGCTCTTTCCATATTATCTTCAACATTTAATTTAGCCAAAATAAATTTGCCTTTATAATCCCTTTCGATCCTTTCCAAAATTGGACTGATTATCCTACATGGTGCACACCAACTAGCCCAAAAATCTACAACAAGAGGAATACTTACAGATTTTTTAATCACTTCTTTATTAAAGCTCGAATCACTAATCTCTATCATAATTAATATGCTAGAAATTAACGTATTTAAACCTGACTATTTACAAAGCTTTCTGCAACTAAAATTGGAAATAAAATAGTTGCATCGCCAAAAACTTTTACACTTTCAGCTGAAGAAAGAATTTTCCCCCATGAAACAGCTTCATCAGGCATAGCTCCTGCATCACTTCCATCAAATTCTGCAGAAGTATTTATATAAACTGCGTAATCAGCTCCATTTCTAAACATATTTGCATTTAAAATTGAATGCTTAACAACTCCTGATCCTAAAATTATAACTCCTGATTTTTTCAATCCAATTGTTGTATCATTTAATTCTTTTATATCATTAGTAAGGTCAATTTTAAAATCTTCATGCTTATGCTTAAAAAAATAAATATTATCTCCTAAAGCACCATCTCCTATTACAGGGCAGTAAATTTTTATCTTGTTTTTCCAAGCCCAATAGCAGATACTTTTTTTATTATTAATTTTCTCTCCTAATTTCCATATAATTTCTGAAGGGCTAATAATACTGCCTGTTTTTTTCTGCTCTTGATAAATTTTCCCTAAAATAGGCTGAACAAATTCTTCAAATTTAACATATCTAGAATTTGGAACAAAAATATTTCCTATTCTATTTATTCCTTTTTCTCTTAATTCTTTTCCAGAAGCATTAAAATCTCCTAGAATAAAATCTCCTAAACATTTTATAATGTCTTCTTCAACACCACCAGCTGTTGTGATAATAACATTGACTTTTTTATGCTCAACTAAATATCTAAAAATATCTCTTAATCCAGAACTAACCATGTTCGATGTATATCCTAAAAAAATAAAAGCCTCCTCGCTCAGCATTTTTTTCGCAATTTCAACAGCTTTAGAAAGATGACTTGCCTGAAAGCCAGTGCTTTTTAAACTTTCAATTATTTTATTATAATCAACACCTTGATTAAAATCATGACCTTTAATTGCAATTCCATCAATTTCTTGGCTATCCCTAAGTACATTTTTCCTTGCAATTTTTTCCTTGTCCATATTTTTAGTCATTTTAAATTAATCTTATATATAATTTATAAAAAGAATTAAGAATTCTATTTAGCAAATTGGTATTGCCAAAGCATTAAGAATAAATTCTGATTTATCCATCTAATAAACAATTTTCATGTATTTAAAAAGCTTTTTAAATAGCTCTCAAAAACAATAATAATCTTTAAATATAAAGAATTATGTCACCTTATAACTGGGGAGACTTAGATGAAAGTTCAAATATCACAAATTAATAATAATCCATTTAATACAAGACAAGATTATGGAGATTTAACAGGATTAGTAGCAAGTTTAAAAAAATATGGGTTACACAATCAATTTATTGTAAGAAAAAATAATGAAAATTATCAACTAGCTTTTGGAAGTAGAAGATTAAGAGCTCTGGAAAAAGCAGGGATTTCTGAAGTTGAAATTGAACATAGAGAAATAAGTGACGCAGATATGGCAATGATCGCTCTTTCTGAAAATAAGGATAGAAAAGATTTGAATCCTATTGAATTAGCTAGAGCATATAATGTTGGATTAAAAGTTAGCGGATTAGGAGTCGCACAATTTGCTGAAATAATGGGAGACTCAGAAAATAAAGTTAGATATTACTTAAGCATATTAACTCTACCAAATAGGATTTTTGATAAGGTTAATAAATATACTCTTAAAGAACTAGTTTGTTTAGCTAGAGCAAATAAATATTCAAAATCTCTATTTATGGAAATGGAAAAAATGATCGAAGAAAAGGGGTATTCTGAACCAGCTCTTCTTGAAATAATTAAAGCCTGTTCATCAATTTATGAATCCAATCTTCCAGAAAGAAAAAAAATAGAATTAGCTATGAAAGTTCTATGGGAAGATTATTCTTCTTTAGGAAAAAATCAATATAAACAAATATTTGAATTTGGTATTCAAATATTAAAAGAGACTATGATTACATATTATGAACAACTTAAAAAAACAGAAAGAGCCAGAGAAGCAGTTAAAGAAAGGAGGAAGGAAAAAAATAAAGTAAAAAGTATTAAAGATATGCGTAATCCAGATAGGAATATAGATAATGTAATTGAATATATTAGGGAAGTCCCTACTAAACTAACTACTGCTTTAGAAAGAGATTACCCATATTCCTCAAAAAAAGCAAGGGGGCGTTTTGACTATTGGACAAAAAAATTATATGCTAAGTTAGAAGAAATTATTAGTCATGAAAAAAAATCTTGAAAAAAAGATTAGTGAAACAAAAGAAACTAGAGATAGCAAGTTTTCATATATAGATCCAGAAGTCGTACTATCGCTAAACAGGAAAGGTAACACCATAAGACAAATTGCTGAAATTTATGGTTGTAGTTACAATACAATAAAATACCAAATGCAAAAGTACGGTTATGAATATGATGCTAGAGACACCTTTACTAGAAAAGACATCACTGTTGAAGAGATTGTTAGATTACACAATGAAGGAATTAATAATAAAGAAATAGCTAGATTATACAATACTGGAGAGACTACAATTCTTAATAGATTAAAACAAGGAGGAATTAAAATAGGAAGAAAAGAATTACACATAGATGAAGAGCAAGTTATCTCCTTATATAATCAAGGAATTTCTAAATCAGAAATTAGTAGAAGATTGATAGGGTATGTTCATATAAAAAAAATAAATGAAATTTTAGAAAAAGCAGGCAAAAAAGAAAGAACTCATTATAGAACAGATATAGATGAAGATGATGTTTGCTCAAAATATAAGCAGTACAAATCTGTAAAAAGAGTAGCAAAAGAATTTAAGGTAAATAGGTATGTTGTTGGGAGGATTCTAAGAGAAAGAGGTTATAAAATATATTCAAATGAAAAAAATAAATCAGATCTACCTGATAATGAAATCTTAAGATTATATCAAGAAGAAAATAAATCTGGTAGAGAGATAGCAAAGATACTGAGTTGTAGCCCAACAACTATATATTCAAGATTAAGAGCAATAAAAGGAAGATTTAAAAAACATCCAACTCGAAGAAGCAATATCGATCTAGAAACAAAAAAGGATATTAAAAGTGAATTTAAGAAAGGAAAAAGTGTCTATAGATTAAGTTTAGATTATAAAACTACTCACAACACAATCAAAAAAATAGTTGGATTAAAATAGTATAAATCAGATTTATAAATTCATTATTCTATATTAAATTATGAAAAAAGGGGTGTATTATGTTTATTTATTTAGACATGGAGAAACTTATTATAATGAAGATCATATTTTTACAGGATGGAAAGACTCTAAATTAACTTTAGAAGGAGTGAAACAAGCAAAAATAATTGCTAAAAAACTAAAAAATAAAAAAATCCAAGTTGCTTTTAAAACTAAATTATCAAGGTCAAAACAAACTTTAAAAGAAGTTTTAAAATTTCATCCTGAATGCAAGAAAATTATTGAAGATAATAGAATGATTGAACGAAATTATGGAAAATTAGAAGGGCACCATCACAAAAAAATAATAAATTTATATGGTAAAGAACAATTTAAAAAATGGCACAGAGATTTTTATACACGTCCTCCAAAAGGAGAAAGTTTTGCTGATGTTGAAAAAAGAGTTAAAAGTTTTATAATATATTTAAAAAAATTTATAAAAAAAGAAAAAGTTAATGTAGCAATAAGCTCTCATGGAAATTCAATAAGATTATTTAAGAAAATTATGGAAAACCTTCCAATAAAAAAAACTGAAAGTATTTTTATACCATATGATAAATATTATGAATATAAAATAGAGGTGTAAAGTGAGTATTTTAATAAGAAAGTATCATGGAGAGATGCATTTTAGCGGAATTGCAAAACTAGGATTAATAGGAATGTTAGGAGCTTTATCTGCATCACTAATAACAACTATTTGGGCAGTTTATTTAGATAGTTTCTTAAATGATATTTCAAAGGTAGGATTAATATCAGCTTTTTTAACACTTATAGGAATAATCTCTTATTTTTTATTTATTCCGTTAATTGAACGTTTAAGTAAATCTAAACTATTTTTAATATCGCTAATCTTAACAGCAATAACCTATATAGTATTCTCTTTTACAGAATCTTTCGGAATTTTTCTAATTATAGCAATAATAATGACAATGATTTACACAATAAGGCTTACTTGTTTCGGCTTAATTATAAAAGATAAATCAAGGAAAAGTAAATTATCTGAAAATGAAGGCTTAATATATACTTTTACAAATAGTGCGTGGATTATCGGACCTTTAATAGCAGGATATTTATCATCAAAATATGGGAATAGCATTATTTTTTTAATTGCTGCACTTCTTTTATTTGCTTCTTTTTTTATATTTAATATATATAAAATAAAAGACAATAATATAAAAAAGAAAATTGATAAAAATATAATAAAAAACTTTCTTGATTTTTTTAAAGATAGGGAAAGAAAAATATCTTATGCTATGGGAAGCGGGGTAAGTTTTTGGTGGATGCTAATTTATTTATTTATCCCATTATATATAATAAGAAGTGGATTAAGTAAATTATGGATTGGATATTTTCTTTTTGCACTCCCCATTCCATTAATTTTATTTGAATTAAAATTTTCAAGAATAGCAAAAAAACATGGCTTTAAAAAATTATTTCAATTAGGATTTTTAATTGCTGGAATAGCTGCATTAATCTGCTTTTTCTTAACAGATATTTATAT
>ERZ1292623.3444-Hain-H51-01um-R1-3444-length-13488-cov-4_pt1 | contig 13488 bp, 14 predicted proteins | sample MGYA00564398_ERZ1292623 | MGnify/ENA primary metagenome ERZ1292623 (study PRJEB36523, sample SAMEA6512633) | groundwater metagenome | collected 2019-01-07 | study: AquaDiva: Metagenomics assemblies of 32 groundwater samples
AGTTCCCGCTATTAAAATAATTTTTAATCCAGAACCCAGAATCAAATCTTTTACAAAGTTTCTATTTAAGTTTAGGGCAATGTGACCGGGCCAAGTAGACCCATGTCCCAAATTCAGCGACCTACTTACCGCTGTTATTAATTTCCCAACATTGATAAGGAGTAAATTTTTCATTTCCTTTTTAGGAATAAACAAATTCCAGTAAATCCTAGTGCTCCAATTATTGTAGAAATTATACCTAATTTTAAAGACTTAGGTTCATAGCGAAACTCCACATTATGCATTCCTTCTGGAACTATTATAGATCTAAAAGCATAATCAGCTCTGTAAACCGTGGTTTTTTCTCCGTCGACATAGGCATTCCAGTCCGGGTAATGATTATCTGATAAAAACAAAAGCGCATCTTTATTCGAAAGAGTTTTTATAGAGACCTTATTAGGAGTATATTTTATAAATTCAGCATTTCCCTCAAGAGGTATATCTTCTTTTTTAAGATTAACATTGTTTTCCAGTAAAATAGTTTTTCGTAAGTCAATATTTGGGTCAAAAAATGTTTGAATAAGCTCAACAGGGGTATTTTTTACGATAAAATCATCAGCTAAGAATACTCGCGGGAAAGCCTCTTCATATTCGTAAATAGTAAAAATTCCATCTGTCCAAATTGGTTTAAAAATGTTTTCGTTTTCGTGGGGAACATTATCCGAATTCTTCTCTATAACGTATCTTACTCCCAAGAGGGTTATGATTCTTTTTCTGTATAAGTTTTTCTCAATCCCTTTCTCGTAATCATCTGTGACTATTGTTGCGTCTGTTCTAGGAATTTGCGATGAATATACGCCTTTTTTTAAACCTGCACTTAGTAATTCTCCGTAACGTCTTATGTAAAAAGAATCGTATCCTTCAGGAGAAAAAAGGTGATAATATGTTAGGAAATTGCTCTCTATGTGTCCTCCATTATATCCCCAAACTCTATTAACGCCCGATATTTCTTGTAGCTTTTTAAAAACAGAAGCATCCGGAAAAACGCTATTCCTCTGCGAAAAGAAAAGATACTTATTTGCGAAATACAGCAAGCTTCCCAAGGTTATTATGAGAAGTAGAGAATACACTTGAGGCTGCCATTTCTTTTTATACGCAAAAGTTAGTGTAATTGCCGAAGTAAAAAAAAGAGTTGCCAACGGTAATATAAGATTCTTTAATGAAATTAGTTCATCGTGTTTTATTATTTCATATACATCTTTTCTATAAGGGAGAATTAAAAATAATATAGAAGTAAATATACTAATCCAGAGAATAATTAAAGCCGACAATATTTTTTTAAACTCCGGTTTTTTCAGAAAAAATTCTAATCCGAGAGAAGAAATCACAGAAAAACAAAATACTGATAAAAAGAATATTCTTGTTGGAAGAATCGTAGAAATAAAAGGCAGTTTGAGCTGGTAAAGTAAAAACCAACTCGTTGGCAGTGCAAATCCTAAAGATAGTGTTGTTAAAGCTCCTACTGAAAATAATTTGAATAACCCTGATTGGTGTTTAAAGGAAAAAAGAGCGTAAATGGCGCAAATAAGAGATGGAATACCAAAAAATAAAGCCGTTTCATAATAGAATGTTTTTGATGCATAATAATTATATGTTGCTGGATTACCATAAAAATCCGGAGCAATTAAAGTTATTAGTCTTTGAAGTGGTAAAAGGTAATCGTCAAATATGAATTTTGCATCAGTTGTTCCTCTTGCCGAATAAATAAACGCTTCGATATTTGGAATAATGTGCACACCTGTTAATAAGATGCTAACAATATATGCACCGATGATTAAAAAAATTGCCCTAGACTTTTCTTTATAATTTGAAATATATAGAAATAACGTAAATATTAAAGAAAAGATGAATACGTAAAAAGAAGTTTGAAACCAGCCCGAAAGAAGTGAAAAAGTAAGTCCTAAGACTAGAATACTAAAAGGTAAAACAGAAATTTTTTTGAACAACTTCAAGATGGAAAATAGAATAAGAGGCAAAAATAAAGCAGAGTAGCCCGACATAAAAGATTCCTCCCACCAGACAATAAAATATCCGGAAAAAGCAAAAACTACAGAGCCAAAAAAAGCAATTTTATTTTTCATGCCTAATTCTTTTAAAAATAAGTACATAAAAACAGAAGCTAAAATTGGTTGAAAAATAATAATCATTGACCAAGCGTCGATTTGGGGGAGAATAAGAAAAAGAAAACTTAGCGGATGGAAAACTGCAGATTGATAAGTAGCAAGAAGCATATTTCCGGAGAAAGCATACGGATTCCAAAGAGGAATTTCAAAATTTTTGATCTGCTCGATTGTAAGTTTTCTTAGAGGGAAAAATATTCTTAGATTATCAAATCCCGTTGGCTTATTCGTAACTCTATTTTCACCTTGATATGTAATCCATGGTTCGTAATAGGAGAGAAGAAGATTGCTCGAGAAAGGAACAAGGTTGTTAAAAAAATAATTTCTAAATATTAAAACAACAACAACTACGAATAGCAAGAATACGTATTTATTCTTCATCTACATTGATCTTAGTATTTTTATTCTTTCCTGGATTGGGGGGTGGGTATTAAAAAGACTCGAGAACCAGTGTTTTTTAATGTTTTTAAGTGGACTGCTTATATAAAGATGGGCTGTCGCATTATTAGCGGCCTCTAAAGGTTCTTTATCACTGGAAATTTTTTCAAGGGCCGAAGCCAACCCCTCAGGATATCGGGTTAAAAGAACCCCTGATGCATCAGCTAGGAATTCTCTTTTTCTCGAGACCGATAGCTGTATTAGAGTCGCAATAATAGGGGAGAGAATAGCAAGTGCAATTCCAATTGCAAGGAAGATTGTCTGACCAGAGCCTTTATTCCTATCACTGTCTCCCGAATACCACATACTTCTCATAAAAAAGTCAGCTAAAAGTGCAACAAGTCCAACTAGTATGGAAACAATAGACATTACGCGTATATCGAAGTTTTTAATATGCGATAGTTCGTGCGCGATTACTCCTTCAAGCTCTATGTCTGTAAGCTTATCGATAAGACCTGTTGTTGCGCAAATAACAGCATGCTTTGGGTCTCTTCCTGTAGCAAAAGCATTCGGAGCAGAGTCATTTATTATATAAACTTTTGGCATAGGTAATCCTGCTGCGATAGATAAATTTTCTACTACTCTGAAGAATTTCGGGTTATCGGATTTTTTTATTTGTTTTGCTCCTGACATTCCCAAAATCATTTTGTCCGAGTAATAGTAGCTTACGAAGCTAATTATTCCTGAAATAATAAGGGCAATGCCTGCGAAAGAAAGTCCGTATCCTGTTGCTTTGCCATATACATACAAGATTGTTGTTATAAATACAATAAAAAGTACAATAATAATCCACGTTTTTAACTTGTTAGAGTTTATTTGTGAGTAAATATTCATAGCTTTTAGAGGTGATTAGAACGCAACTTTGATTGGCTTTTTTTCTGCATTGTCTGCTTCGAAGAACTCTTCCGGGGCAAATCCAAACAATCGACCAAAAAACCCGCTAGGGAAGTTGGCCAAGGTTGTATTATAGTCCTTAACATTTGTGTTGTAAAATTGCCTTGAATAAGCAATTTTATTTTCTGTATCTTCCAATTCTTCCTGCAATGCCTTAAAATTTTCGCTTGCTCGAAGAGTTGGATAATTTTCAGATATTGCAAAAAGTGTTTTTAGGGCACCAGTAAGCATGTTATCGGACTGCGCCTTATCATGAGGTGTCTCGGCTTTTAGAAGTTGAGAACGTGCTTTAGTTACATTTTCGAAGATTCCTTTTTCGTGTTTGGCATATCCTTTTACTGTTTCAATTAAATTTGGAATTAGATCAACTCTTCTCTTAAACTGCACATCAATTCCGCTTAATGCCTCTCTTATTCTAACTTTGTTTGTAGCAAGGCCGTTATACACAGACCATATGTATAAAGCGGTAAGAACTGCAACTCCAATTAAAATTAATGAAAAATCCATAATTAATTTTTAAGCCAATCTATAAATTTATTATAACCTAAAGTATTCAGAATGTCACTTTTTTTCGCCCATCCTCTTTTTGCAATAGCTATTCCATAACGCGACATTCCCATTTGCTCCACTTGGTGGCTATCTGTATTGATAACCATTTTAACACCAGCTTCAACAGCGTTTCTTATTATTGAGTCAGGTAAATCTAATCTGGTAGGCCAACTGTTTATTTCTAGGGCTTTATTGTATTTTTTACAAAATGCAAATATTTTACTCCAATCCAGCTCATAGCCGGGTCTTGTACTTAGCAAACGCCCTGTTGGATGGGCGAGGATTTTAGCTTTTGGATGGGATAAACCTTCTAAAACTCTTTTGGTCATTCTATCTTTGTCCATGCTAAAAACGCTGTGTATAGAGACTAGAGCAGCGTCAAGTAAATCTAAGGATTTATTGTCAATCGCAAGCATGCCCGTAGGTAAAATATCTATTTCGAGTAATTTAAATATTCGAACACTTTTGTTGTTAGATTTAATTTGTTCGATTTTCACATCTCTTTTCTTTAAAATTTCGTATATTTGTCTAGAATTATGTTTTGAGATGCTTGGATTGTGCTCAGAAAAGCCTAAATATTCATAGTTTAATGCTTTTGCTTCATCTAACATTATTTGCATTGGACTTAAGCCTAGGTCGTGGCTAGGTTCTATTGGATAATCAGAATGAATATGGAGATCTCCTTTTAGATCTTTAAGTTGAACTAAATTTGGAAGGTTATGGGAGGCTGCAAGCTCAATTTCTCCTGTATCTTCTCGAAGCTCAGGCTCTATGTAATCTAATCCGATTGTTTTGTAAAATTCTTCTTCGGAATTGTATTTTTTTGTCGGCTGTTTTTTTTCTTTAATAAATTTAATTCCATATTCGGATAGTGATAAACCTTTTTTGAGAGCGAATTCACGAAGATGCACGTTATGGTTTTTGCTTCCGGTAAAGTGCTGCAAGAGAGATCCAAAAGACTCTGGAGGCTGGATCATTAGATCGACCTGACGGCCTCCTGAAACAAGAATAGAGCCTGAAACATCGCCTTTTTCTATAACACGTTCTAAGTATGGATAAGCTACGAAATAGTCTATAACAGATTTCGGGTTTGAAGATGCTACAGCAAGATCAATATCTCCGATTGTTGCCACTTTTCGCCTTAAACTTCCCAGTGGCTCTACTCTTTCTACGTCCTTGGATTTTTTAAGATATTCAACAAGCTTATCTGCTACTTCCTGCGCGTAAGGCAGAATCATGCGGGTAGTCTTGCCCTTGCCTTCCCTAGACTCCTGTATTGCTCTTATAATGTCGCTTTGGGACTTTTCGCCAAATCCTGCAAGGCTAGCTATTTTTCCTTTCTTGGCGAGTTTTTCAAGCTGATCAGCTGCTATTGCTTTATCTTTTAAATTAAAATGTTTAACAAGTAAGTAAGCTTTTTTTGGACCGAAAGAAGGTATATCCAGGAGAGGAAAAACAGCTTCAGGAATATCTTTAAGAGCCCATTCCAAGCGCTTTGACTTTCCTTTTTCCATAAGTTCTTCGAGGTGGGATTTAATTGAGGCTCCCACTCCTGGAATTGTGTCTAATGAATTATTTTTATAAAACTCTATTATTTCTGTATTTAAGTGAGCGATTGTATCTGCTGCTTTTTGGTAAGCGAGTATTTGGAATCTGAATTTTTTGTCGTCTTTTATACTGTATGCTGCCGCGACATTTCTAAGGAGTTTTGCTATTTCCTGATTACTCATTAATTGAATTGTACCAAGAGCATTGACTGGAATTCAAATATTGTTTAGAATACTGTCTAGCCCTATTATGGGGTGGTAGCTCAGTTGGCTAGAGCGTCTCCCTGTCACGGAGAAGGTCGCGAGTTCGAGTCTCGTCCATCCCGCACATTCGGCAAGCTCAGTGTAAACCCTGCCCCCAAATTCAAATGCCAAAGAGAAAAATTATTAAAACAACTAAAAGAAACTCTACTGTTTCACAAAGCACAAAAATGTCTTATTCAATTGGGCATTCCAAATCAAATTTTAAAATTAAGCTATCCGAGTCTTATTTGAGTCTAATTTTAGGATTTTTGGTTGTTTTGGTTGGAGCTATCTTAATTTTTACATTTTCCAAAAATAAAACTTACGATAGAATAAATACAGCTGCCTCAACGTATCAGGAATTAACAACTCCAACTCAAAATGATGACAAAAAAGGTAAAACTTATGTAGTTGCAGCTGGAGATAGTCTTTGGACTATTGCGGAAAAAGTTTACGGGTCAGGATACAACTGGGTTGATCTAACAAAAGCAAATAAATTAAGTGATCCGAGTTTAATATACGCCGGAACAAAACTTACGATTCCAGATGTTCCAAAAATTGTCGTTCAAAATTCAGAAAATTCAATGTCTAACTCTCCACCGTCAATTACAAGCTCGACCTATACAATCCAAGAAGAAGATTATCTTTGGGATATTTCTATAAGAGCTTTTGGAGACGGTTACAAATGGCCAGAAATCGTTCGTATAAATTCTATTCCAAACCCCGATTTAATCTACGCCGGATCTGTGCTAAAATTGCCTAGATAAGCGGGATTAGTACAGTGGTAATATGCTACCTTCCCAAGGTAGAGACGCGAGTTCGATTCTCGTATCCCGCTCCAAGCAACAGTTATCTACGGAAAATGACATATAATAATGTATAATCACGCACCTCAAGAATATAAATGCCCTATCTGTCTTGCTGTTGAAGGTATTGAAAGTGAAGATACGATGATGAAACAGGATGATATTTTCTACCGTGATGATTTAGTAATGGCGGTTATTAACTCTAAATTTGTCGGTAACAACCCAGGGCATGCAATTGTAATTCCTCTTAAACATTATGAAAATCTCTACGAACTGCCAGAAAAAGAAGCTAATCAAATAATGAAAGTAGCGAAAAAAGTAGCAATTGCCATGAAGGAAGTAAGAAAAAGTGATGGTGTAATGATTCAACAAAACAATGAGCCCGCAAGCGGACAACACGCTTTCCATTATCATATGCATATCTTTCCAAGGTTTAAAGATGATCGTTTTGATGAGAATATGTCCAATGTTCGAGTTGCTGAACCTGAAGAAAGAAAGCCTTTCTCTTCAGCAATGAGAGAATACTTTTCTAAATTAAAGATTTAAGCGAAGTATGGTTACCAGTTCAGGAGTTTAGGAATACGAAATATAGGATAATTGCGATTAGAATTCTATAAATTGCAAAAGGGATTAGGGTATTTGTCTGGACATATTTTATAAACCACTTTACTGCAATTAAGGCTGTTATAAAGGAAGCAATAAATCCTACGAAGAGAACTTCAATGTTTGCTGTTGTTAATAACTTCGCATTTTTTAAAAGATCATAACCTGTTGCGGCAAACATTGTTGGAATCGCGAGCATAAAGGAAAGTTCGACTGCTTCTTTTCTCGATAATCCAAAAAACATTGAAGACAATATTGTTGCGCCGGAGCGGGAAACTCCCGGTATTACAGAGATTGATTGAGAGACTCCAATTAAGACTGCTTGCTTAGTACTTAGATCTTGAATTTTAAGTTTTTGCTCTTTTGTTTTGAAAAACTTTTCTGCAAAAATTATTATTAATCCTCCTATGAATAATGCTATAAGCGAAATTAAAATATTTCCTATTAGAAATTCTTTAATTAATTTATAAAAAATAAACCCTAAGATTGCTGTTGGAATAAATGCAAGAATAACTTTTTCCAATACTTTTCTTTCTATTAATAATTTTTTTGCGTAAAGAACAACAACTGCCAGAATTGCTCCGGATTGGATTCCAATTTCGAAAGTTTTTGTAAAGTCGGATTGTGCAATATTAAGAAATTTTGCGGTAAAGACAATATGCGCAGTTGAGGAAATTGGTAAAAATTCAGAAAGTCCTTCAATTATTCCTAAGATTATTGCGTGTAATAAATCCATATTAAAAGAATATCATAAATTTTCCCGTCTTGACGGCACTTTTTGTATTTGGTATTATTAATCGTGCCCAGTACAAAACCTACGAAGTATATTTTTGTTTCCGGAGGAGTAATATCCGGAATCGGCAAAGGAACTACTGTTGCCGCGATCGCTCTTCTTCTTAAAAATTCAGGTTATAAAGTCGCCCCGATAAAATTCGAAAATTATCTAAATATAGACGCCGGAACAATAAACCCCATTGAACATGGCGATCCTTTTTTGTGCGAAGACGGCACAGAAGGAGATATGGATATAGGAACTTACGAAAAATTCTTAGGCGAAGACATGGGAAAAGATAATTTTGTAACAGCAGGACAGATTTACAAAGCAGTTATAGACCGCGAAAGAAGATTTGAATATAACGGCGAAGACGTAGAAGCAATTCCCTATATTACAGACGAAATAATTTCAAGAATAGATAATCTTGCAAAGAAAAAAGACGCAGATGTTGTGACAATCGAATTGGGAGGAACAGCAGGGGAGTATCAAAATGTTTTTTACTACGAAGCTTCCCGAATATTAACTCTTAAAAAACCTGGAGATGTTGTACATGTCCACGTAAGTTACGTTCCAACTCCCGGACATTTAGGAGAACCAAAAACAAAACCAACACAACTTTCCGTGCGTACCTTGAATTCTATGGGGATTCAGCCGGATTTTATAATTACACGCTCCGAAAAATATCTTGACCAACGAAGACGTGACAGGTTGGCTCTTTTTTGTAACATGCAAAAGGAAGATATTATTTCAAGCCCGGATGTTGAATCTGTATATGAAATTCCTATTGTTTTAGAAAAACAAAAACTTAACGAAAGAATTCTAAGAAAATTAAAGCTTCCCGTTAAGTCGCCAAATCTTACTGACTGGAACAAGCTTTTAGAAAAAATAAAAGATGGTAAGAGAAATGTTGAAATAGCAATTGTCGGAAAATATTTTGGAACAGGCGATTATGAACTTAAGGATTCTTACACTGCACTTTTTGACGCAATAAATCATGCAGCGTGGCAGATGGAAACTAAAGTTAAAACCCGCTGGGTAGATGCGGAAAAAGTAGAGAAAGAAGGGATCTCGATTATTGGAAATCCGGATGGGATAATTGTACCGATTGGCTGGGGGCAAAGAGGCGCCGAGGGAATGATAAAAGCAGCAGGTTTTGCCCGGGAAAAGAAAATTCCGTATTTAGGACTTTGCTATGGAATGCAGCTTGCAGCAGTAAGTTATGCCAGGGATGTTTTGGGATATAAAAAAGCAAATACCGCTGAAAACTCTCCGAAAACTGCGCATCCGGTTATTCATCTTATGCCGTCCCAAAAAAAATATATGAAAAAAAGAGCTTATGGAGGAACAATGAGGCTTGGCGGTTGGAAGGCAAGAGTCAAAAAAGGGACACTTGCATACTCTATTTATAAAACCGAAATAACGAGCGAAAGGCATAGGCATAGATATGAGTTTAACGACAAATACACGAAAAGCTTTGAGAATAAAGGATTGATAGTTAGTGCTCGATCTGTTGACGAAGGGCTGGCCGAAATAATTGAACTTCCAAAAAATGTTCACCCGTTTTATTTAGGAACTCAAGGCCATCCCGAATATAAAAGCCGTCCCTTGTCTCCTCACCCAATCTTCCTTGCATTTATTAAAGAGTGTAATATATAATAGTTGCTTAATATGATTTCACAAATTGATTTTCGCCCCGGAGATATCGTAAGAGTTCACCAGAAAATAGCTGAAGGAGAAAAGACGAGAATTCAGGTCTTTGAGGGTGTTGTTTTAAAAATCAAAGGACGAACCGGAAATAAAATGTTTACAGTCAGAAAGGTTGTAGGAGACGTGGCGGTCGAAAGAATTTTTCCTGTTAATTCTCCAAGCATAGATAAGGTAGAAGCAAAAGGAAAGATAAAAGACAAGATAAGGCACTCAAAACTTTATTTTTTAAGAAAAAGAATTAGGTAAAATGAGAATCTCTAATCCGCTTGCAAGAGAGGGAGAAGAAATCGCCGCCAAATACCTCAAGAAATCAGGCTACAAAATACTAGATAGAAATTTTAGGGCAAGAAACACAGAAATAGATATTGTGGCGATCAAAGACAAAACACTTATTTTTGTTGAAGTAAAAACGAGAACGTCGGAGAAATTCGGAACACCTCTTGAGTCAATTAATTATTTCAAACTTAAGTCTTTAGTTAAAGCTGCCGAGCACTATAAAATATCACATTCAAGGCTTCCTGAGGCAATGAGAATAGACGCGATTAGTGTTGATTTAAGTTTGGAAGAACCAAAAATCGAGCACATCCAAAACATCAGCGGTTTTTAAGTATTACTATCTGATCTCGGATTGTTGTTGCTGTTTCGAAATCCAAATCTTTAGCGGCTTCACGCATTTCCAAGGATAATCTTTTGATCAGATCTTCTTTTTCGTCGGGTAAAATTACTTCTTTTTGAAGTTTCATCAGAAGATCCAATTTCCCTTCTCTTTGCTCTTCTTCCTCAACAAGTCTTGCTCTGATTTTTTTTTCAATACCTTTAGGAGTTATGTTGTGTTTTTTATTGTATCTAAGCTGGATATTCCTTCTTCTCTCGACTTCTTTAATTGCTTCTTCCATAGAACCCGTAACATTATCTGCGTACATAATAACTTGTGCATCTACGTGGCGGGCTGCTCTTCCCATAGTTTGGATAAGCGATGTTTTGCTTCTCAAAAAACCTTCTTTATCGGCATCCAAAATCGCAACGAGTGAAACCTCAGGAAGATCCAATCCTTCTCTTAGCAAATTTATTCCAACCAAAACATCGTACTCTCCAGACCTTAATTTATCCAAAACGTCTTGCCGTTCGAGCGTGATTATATCGGAATGCAAATAAGAGACTTTTATATCCCGTTCTAATAAATATGTTGATAAATCTTCGGCCATTCTTTTTGTAAGGGTAGTAACCAAAACTCTCTGCTTTTTCTTGACTCTCTTCTGTATTTCCGAAATAAGATCATCGATCTGCCCTTTTGTCGGCCTAATATCCACTTTTGGGTCAATAAGTCCTGTGGGTCTAATTAATTGTTCGGCAATTCCGTCGTATTCTTTAGCTAAGCTTAATTCATAATCATTTGGAGTTGCAGAAACATAAGTTACACGATTTACTCTGCGTACAAATTCGTCGTATTTTAAAGGTCTGTTGTCCAAAGCCGACGGAAGCCTGAATCCGTAATCAATGAGCATTTGTTTTCGGGCTTGGTCGCCGTTGTACATTCCCCGGATTTGGGGAAGAGTAATATGCGACTCATCGACAATTGTTAAAAAGTCATCACTGCACTCTTTAAAATAATTCAGAAGTGTAAAAGGAGGTTCGCCCGGTTTTCGGCCGTCAAAATATCTCGAATAATTCTCAATTCCGTTTACATATCCTAATTCTCTTATCATTTGTAAATCGTAATTAGTCCGCTGTGTGAGTCTGTGTGCTTCCAGTTCTTTTCCTGTTTTTTTAAGTTCCAGAACTCTTTTTTTGAGGTCGTCTTTAATCTGAGCGAAGATTGGGTCATAAGTTGTAGGGCTTGTCATGTAATGTTTGGCAGGATAAATTACACTCGAAATATTTTTTCTTAAAGTGTTACCGGTTAAAGGATCAAATTCTGTGATATCTTTTATTTTTCCGTCAAATGTTTCTATTCTAAGTCCTAAGTCGGAGTAAGCGGGGAAGACATCGACATTTTCTCCTCTTATCCTAAAACTGCCTCTTTTAAAGGCATAATCATTACGATCATATTGCAAGTCACTTAACCTCATCATTATTTCTTGCTGATCAACTTTTATGCCCGGTTTTAACTCCATAACAAACTTTCCGTACTCGATAGGGGAGCCAAGATTGTAGATGCAGGAAACCGATGCAACAACAATTGCATCTTTTCTGGTAAGTAGATTAGTTGTTGCGGCAAGACGTAATTTATCGATTTCTTCATTTATTTCTGTTTCTTTGTTTATGTAGGTGTCTGTTTGCGGAACGTATGCTTCCGGCTGGTAATAATCGTAGTAAGAAACAAAGTAGGAAACTGCATTTTCCGGGAAAAAATCTCTGAATTCCTGGTAAAGCTGGGCTGCTAAGGTTTTGTTGTGGGAGATTACCAGAGTCGGCTTTTGTATATTCTGAATTACATTTGCCATCGTAAAAGTTTTACCACTACCAGTAACTCCAACCAAAACTTGGTGTTTTGAGTCTTTTTGGATTGTTTTCGTAAGCTTCTTAATCGCCTGAGGCTGATCTCCTGTCGGCTTAAAATCAGATTTTAATTTAAACTTCATCGAAATTATATTCTACCACATTTGTAATTGCCCCGAAAAGCATAACTGAGGCTCTTGTGTAGTTTAAGCAGGTAGTCGTAGGCACGAAACTTGCGACTATGTGCTATAATTCCTCTATGAGAACGAAATATGCTTTAGGGTTAATTGCAATGCTTTTCTTCTACCAATATATTGCTCCTGCAGAAATGCGGGGGTTTTTAACTTTTGCTGTTGTGGGTGCAATTTTTGTTAATCAATTAATAACTAACGACAATAATAATAAATAATTCTCCTAAGGCTAATTCTAAAGTAATACATTTTGCGAGATATGTCCTTTCACCATATGGAAGCAGTTTTGCCTCATGATATAATATAAACATAATGATCACCCTAGAAGAAATCTTGAAAGCTATGGAGAAGATGTGGGAGCCAAAAGAAGAGGAGTTCCGAATGGCGGAACTACTTTTGAATCTTCCTGTTGCATGTCCCGATCCTAATCATATTGCTAGCGAAAGAGATTTTGACCTTATGAGATGGAAATGTTGCACTTGTGAAAAGGTGCTTGAGCCTACCTCGGTTTCTTCTTAAGCAGCCACTTATTTGTTGTCAGGATAATTGTCATTATTGATCTAGTTTGTATTAAATCTGCATATTGACAAAGTTCTACTATTTTTCGTATTATTTTCTTATAATCTAATATGGCTGGAGTATTATACAAAAAAGAAAGAGAAGTCTTAGAATTCTTAGCCCAATTCCAAAGACAGTACGGATATTCCCCAACTTTGGCAGAAATTGCCAGGGCTACAGCACACAGAAGCAATTCAACCGTTCATACCTTGATCAAATCACTCGTTGAGAAAGGCTATATTCAAAAAGTTGAAGGAAATACAAGAGTTCTTAAAATAATCGACGAAAAAGTAACTTTTTCCATGCTTGGGAGCAAGCCTGCTATAGAACTGCCTCTGATGGGTTTTATCGCCGCCGGAATGCCCCTAGAGCCTCACACAGACCCTAACGCGACTTTTCATGTCTCTGCCTCACTTTTGTCGGGCGAAAAGACCGCATACGTCCTGCAGGTAAAGGGTAGATCTATGATAGAAGACGGGATATTAGACGGAGATTTTGTAGTCATAGAGAAGGTAAACGAAGCTGTTAACGGAGATATTGTGGTTGCAATTGTGGATGACAACTTGGCGACACTCAAAA
>ERZ1292623.3445-Hain-H51-01um-R1-3445-length-13484-cov-9_pt1 | contig 13484 bp, 15 predicted proteins | sample MGYA00564398_ERZ1292623 | MGnify/ENA primary metagenome ERZ1292623 (study PRJEB36523, sample SAMEA6512633) | groundwater metagenome | collected 2019-01-07 | study: AquaDiva: Metagenomics assemblies of 32 groundwater samples
AGAAGAATTCAAGGTTGACCCCATTTCTCCAATAATAGAACTTTTTGGTTCGATGAAAAAAGGGGAACAGATGTGGATGCAGATTGTCATTACTCCGATGAAAAAGGAATACCATACTCACGGGAAATGGTTCGAGACCCATGATTGGATAAAGGAATCTAGAATTACTCTAGAAAAGATGTTGGCGCCATATACCAGCGAGCGCGAGAGTATAAGTCACCCTGGAGAAGTTAAAAAAGAAGTCCGAACTCCTACTTTCTTAGACGCGATAGCCAAGGCTGTGAGCGCCAAGACCGCCAAGCTTGGTTTTGAAACCGGCATCAGGCTGATGTATGTCGCTAAAAAAGAAGTTTTTGTTCGCAACCGGGCGAGGGATCTTCGTACCGTTTGGCGCCAGTATGCCAAGCCCGACTGCAATCAGTTTGAACGAAAAAATAACACCCAGGCGGATGCTTACGGAGGAGTTTTCCTCATTTCCAAAAGAACAATTATGCGGCTGGCAAACAGGATGCTTCGCGATTACAGAGAGCGCTCTTTTTTCCATGTTCTTATGCGGCGCAAAATTTTTTCCATTGACAATATTCCCTGGCCGTTTTCGGATATGTTTTATCCGGCATACAAGCCGCACAGGACTTATGTTTTAAATACCGAAGAACTCGCGACTCTTTGGCACTTCCCGGGTCAGATTTTGAAAGTGCCTACCTTGGAGCGCATCGAATCCAAGGAAGCTTCTCCGCCAACAAATTTGCCGGTATAGTGTATGAAAAATTTTATTTGCGCTAATAGAAATCTTTTTTACACGCTTGTTGGGTTCGCTTTTCTCTCACTTTTTTATTTTTTCTTTTTTAGTCCGCCAACGGATTTTCCCGTTGGGGCTATTGTGAAAATAGAAGAGGGGAGTACATTGCGCGAGGTGTCTTTGGAATTAAAGCAAGCTCGCATCATCCGTTCTCGTCTGGCATTTGAGGCTTTGGTGATATTTTTAGGCAGGGAAAAAGGCGCGGTTTCGGCCGACTATTTTTTTGAAAATAAACTATCGGTTTTTTCCGTTGCGGAACGCATATCAAGAGGCGCGCATAATATAGCGCCCATTGCTGTCACCATTCCAGAGGGTTTTGATATGTTACAAATCGCGAACGCTTTTGTTTCGAAATTGGCGAATTTTAACAAGAGCAAGTTTTTAGTGGAAGCGGCGGAATTAGAAGGGTATCTTTTTCCGGACACTTATTTTTTCCTGAAAACGGATACGGAAACGGATGTCATAAAGTCTATGCGCGCGAATTTTGAGAAAAAGATGCTCACAGTCAAGACCGCCATCGCTCTTTCCGGAAAAACAGAAAAAGAAATTATTACGATGGCTTCAATTATTGAGAGAGAAGCAAAGGGAGACGCTGATCGAGGATTTATTTCTGGGATTTTATGGAAAAGGCTTACTATCGGGATGCTGCTTCAGGTGGATGTCGCGCCAGAGACATATAAAATCAAAGGTTTGCCTAAAAGTCCGATTTGCAATCCTGGCATAAAGTCAATACAAGCCGCCATATATCCCGAGAGCTCGCCGTATCTTTTTTTTATTTACGATAAAAATGACAACATTCATTATGCCAAGACTTTTGCCGAACACTTGCGGAATGTGCAAAAGTATTTAAGATAAATTTATGCCCAAAAAAGTGGTATTTATAGGTTTATCCGGAGGCGTAGACTCTGCTGTCTCCGCGGCGCTTTTGCAGAAAGCAGGCTACGAAGTAGTGGGAGTTTTTATCCGGACTTGGCATCCGGAATTTTTGGAGTGCAACGAAGAGGAGGAACGCCATGATGCTATGAGAGTGGCGGCCCATCTTGATATTCCATTTTTGTCGTTTGATTTTGAGAATATTTACAAAAAAGAAGTTGCCGATTATATGATTCGCGAATACAAATCGGGACGAACGCCGAATCCGGATGTAATGTGCAACAAAGAAGTGAAATTCGGAGCCTTTTTGAAAAAAGCTTTATTGATGGGGGCAGATTATATTGCAACAGGACATTATACTCAAAATAAGAATTTATTTATAAAAAAAGGGATTGATGTATTGAAAGATCAAACATATTTCTTATGGACACTTAAAAAAGAACAATTAAAGAAAATTTTGTTCCCAATCGGGAATCTCAAAAAGACAGAAGTCAGAAAGTTAGCAAAAAAATTCAAATTACCCGTAGCGGAGAAAAAAGACAGTCAGGGTATCTGCTTCTTGGGCGCGGTGGATTTGAAGGAATTTTTGAAGCATTATATTAAAGAGAAAAAAGGCGAGGTAGTCCTCGTCGGAAGCGTTGGAGAGGGAAATAAAAAAGATTATGTAATTGGCTATCATAGTGGGGTATTTTTTTCTACATTAGGCGAAAGGCATGGTTTTACGATTACCAAAAAAAGCCCGAACGACGGGGCGTATTATGTTGTGGGCAAAGATGTAAAGAAGAATATTTTAGTGGTATCGCAGTACCCCCTCCGCTTTCAGCACCTCCCCCTAAATAGGGGGAGGGTGGGTAGGGGTATCTCTCTAAAAAACACCAACTGGATTTCCGAAATTCCCGACCCGAATAAAACTTATACTGCCCAAATCCGCTACCACGGCGAATTTTTGCCCTGCAAGGTAAAATGTTCAACCCTGAGGGTTACACAGGTTGTTTTTACCAAACCGGTTTTAGTGGCGGCGGGTCAGTCTGTGGTTATTTACGACGGGGATGTTTGTGTCGGAGGTGGAGTTGTTGTATAATCTATTCATGACTGAATTTTTGGCGCAAAACGGCGATTTAATTTTAAAGCTAATGGCGGCAGTTGGTTTTGGAATGCTGATCGGAGGAGAAAGGTTTTTTGTTCACAAGGAAGCCGGTATAAAGACACACGCTCTTGTTTCTCTGGGTTCGGCTTTGTTCGTGATTATTTCTGAAATGATAGCCGTTCAATATGGCGATGTATCCGGTTTTGACCCTACCAGAATAGCCTCGCAGATCATCGTTGGCATCGGATTCTTGGGCGCCGGGTCAATTATGCTTCAGGGTTCTCGGCTAAAAGGTCTCACTACCGCCGGCGGGCTTTGGGTGACGGCGGGGATCGGCATGGCATCCGGATTTGGATTTTTCGGTTTAGCTTTTATTTCAACTATTTTAGTCTTAATGATTTTTATCCTTCTGAATATACTGGAGAGGCCGATTAGAAAAATTTCCGAAGATTTGGAAAAACAAAATCATTAAAATATGCTGTCCGATGAGATCAGATCAAGATTTTTAGATTTTTTTAAAAAAAGGGGACACAAGGTGATTCCTTCCGCTTCGCTTGTGCCAGAAAATGATCCTTCTGTGCTTTTTAATACTGCCGGTATGCAGCAGTTTAAGTCTTATTACACAACTCCCGAAAACGCTATTCGTGATTTTGGTTCTAAAAATACTGCTTCCGCGCAAAAATGCGTTCGCACCTCCGATATAGACGAAGTTGGCGATGCGACGCATCTAACATTTTTTGAAATGCTTGGCAATTTTTCTTTTGGCGGATACGGCAGGCGCGAGGCCATTATTTATGCCCATGAGTTTATTACAAAGGAATTAGGGATAGAAATTTCTTATGTAACTTTCTATAAGGGAGAAGGCGTAGTGCCGAGAGACGAGGAATCAAAAACCATTTGGGCGGAACTCGGAGTCAAAGACATTCAGGAAGACGGCGCGGATGTGTTTTGGGGTCCCACAGGAGATTCGGGTCCATGCGGACCGACGACGGAAATTTACTGCAAAAACGCTGACGGCAATGATGTTGAAATCTGGAATATAGTTTTCAATGAATATGTTTGCGAAGGTTCCCGGGAAAAATTAGACAAGGGTGAAGCTAAACTGAAAAAACTGGAAGTTCTCGGCATTGATACCGGCATGGGTTTGGAGCGTTTGATTGCGACGGTGCAAAACAAGAAAAGCGTCTATGAGACGGATTTGTTTAATAATGAACAAACCAAAGAAGAACGAATTATTGCCGACCATGTTAAAACTGCGCTTTTTATGATTTCGGATGGAGTAATGCCGTCAAATACAGGAAGAGGATATATCTTGCGAAGGTTGATTAGAAGGGCGGTTAGGTTTTCAAAAAATCCGCTGGTTCAAGAAATTGAGAGAATAAAAAAAATATATAAAGGTATCTATACTCTTGATGATAAAGGGGAAATACAGAAGGAAGAAAATAAATTTAGGCAAACTTTGGAACACGGGCTGAAAGAGTTTACAAAAGGAGTCGATCCGTTTGTTTTGGCGACCACCTACGGATTTCCGATAGAACTGACGCTAGAACTTACCAAAGAGAAAGGCAGGAAAATAGATTTAGAAGATTTCAATAAAAAAATGGCGGAGCATCAGAAATTGTCTCAGACTTCTTCCGCCGGAATGTTCAAGGGCGGACTAGCAAATCACAATGAAAAGACGATAAAATTGCACACCGCGCATCATTTACTGCTTGCTGGATTGCAGGCGATTGTGAATAAAAATATAAAACAGCGGGGAAGTAATATAAACGAAGAGCGATTGCGAATAGATTTTTTGTGCGATCATAAATTGACTGACGAAGAGAAAAAAAGAACAGAAGACTGGGTGAATGAAAAAATAAAGTTAGGATTAAATGTCGCGCGTAAAGAAATGCCTTTGAGAGAAGCGGAGAAGCTTGGGGCGGAGATGGAATTTGGAGCTAAATATCCGGAAGTCGTATCTGTGTATTTTATTGAGGATAAAGACGGTAAAGCTATTTCTAAAGAATTCTGCGGCGGTCCGCATGTGAAAAATACAGCAGAGCTGGATTTTTCATCCCGAGCGGAGTCGAGGGATAGTGGTCCTTTCAAAATCCAAAAAGAAGAAGCGGTGGCTCAAGGCATCAGGCGAATAAAAGCTGTACTTGTATAAATTCTCCTCTTGAGGAGTACCCTTTTGGGGGAGGTGGAAAATGCATCCACCCCGGCTTCAGCCACCCCTCAAAGAGGGGAATTTATGATACAATTAACCCATGGGAATCTTTTCGCGTAATAAGAAAAAAGACAGACTGGTTTTGGTTTTCGATATTAAATCTTCTTCTGTCGGAGGGGCTCTTTTGTGGGCGCGGGAATCTGGAATTCCTAAAATAATTTTTTCTGTTCGTGAACCGATAGCCATAGAGGAAAATATTGAAGCTGATCGGTTTCTGTCTTTAACCTTAAAATCTCTGGAAACTATGGCGACTAAAGTTTTTAAATCAGGTCTCGGCGCACCTGAGGAGATATTTTGCGTTCTTTCCTCGCTTTTATATGTTTCCCAGACCAGGATTATAGAGTTCAAAAAAAATACTCCATTTTTATTCAATTCAAAACTGGCGGACAGCTTGATTCAAAAAGAAATCACTCTTTTTAAAGAAGAGCATTTGAATAAATATCTGCGCGCAGGTTCTCCAGTCAGGCTGATTGAATTGAAAAATATCAAAACAGCGCTCAATGGCTATGAAACATCGGTTCCGCTCAATCAGAAAGCCAAAGAACTTGAAATGACCATTTTCATATCAATGGGCGCGGAGCAAATCTTGGACAAAATCGGGGATACGATAAAAAAGCATTTTCACGGAGTATCTATAAAATTTTCTTCTTTGGCGCTTTCTTCTTTTGCCGTAGTTCGCGACATGCATGCGCACAGCGAAAATTTTCTTTTGATAAATATCGGCGGAGAAGTGACGGAAATTTCCATCATCAAAAAAAATATTTTACGGGAGTCAATTTCTTTTCCCTTGGGTCTTAATTTTTTAATACGCGGTATTGCGGTGGGATTGCATTGTTCTCTTGGCGAAGCTGAGTCCTACTTTTCTCTTTTCCAGGATGGTCATGCCGCAGAACCTGCGGAAAAAACGCTCAGTTCGGTTGTGGCAAAATTAAAACTTGAGTGGCTACATCAGTTTCAAGAATCTTTAGCCAATCTTTCCAATGATGTTTCCGTTCCTGCGGATATCTATCTGACCTTGGATAAAGAAATAGCCTCTTTTTTTTCAGAGACAATCAAAATCGAACAGTTTAATCAATATACTCTGACCGAATCAAAATTTACGATTACTCTTTTAGATCCCGAGATCTTTCATGGCTTGGCAGAATTTGAGACAAATGTCGTCCGTGATATCTTTCTAATTATGGATGCTATTTATATTAATCGGTTTTTAAAATTATAAAATTATGCCAAAAAATTTATTACAAGATATAAAAATCAAACACCAGCCTGTTGCCCGGGTGCATGAGATGGAGATTCGCAGGAAAGAATCTCAAAACGAGCGTTCGATAAAGAAAGAGAGTTCGACAAAGCCTGCGCGCGGGACAAAGTACGGGGTTTGGATCGTGGCGATTATTTCCGTATTTTTTTTGCTTTTCGCCCTTTCATATTTGTTTCTGAAAGTGACGGTCACGGTCAATCCGAAGACGGAAGATCTTGTTCTGAATGAAAATTTATCCGGGAGCAAAGACGGAGGAGAAGGTTCGACTTTTGACCTGATGTCCGTGTCGGGAGAAGAAGAAAAGATATTGGAAGCCGCCCTCGAAAAAGATATTTTGAAAAAGGCGGAGGGTGTGGTGTTAATTTACAATGCTTTTAGTTCGGCTTCCCAGCGGCTTTCTATAGATACCCGCTTGGAAGGATCCAACGGGAAAATTTATAAGACAAAGAAAGCTTTGGTTGTGCCAGGGATGAAGGGGGACACACCTGGGTCCGTGGAAGTGGATATTTACGGAGCAGAATCGGGGGAGGAATACAATAGCGCTCCGCTCGATTTTACGATTTTCGGTTTCAGGGGAACGCCAAAGTATGCAAAATTTTACGCAAGATCCAAAGGGTCGATAGGAGGCGGTTTCAAAGGAAGATCCCCGTTTATTTCTGAAGAAAAGGAAACCAGCGCGATGAATGATCTTAAGGCTATCCTCCGGGCCAAACTTTTCAAGAAAGTGTCCGATCAGATTCCGGACGGGCTTGTTTTGTTTAAAGACGCGATTTTTTTCAACACGGATGAAAGCGGTATTGATCCCGTTTCTTCCGAAAGCAAATCGCTGTCTCTAAAGTTAAAAGGCACGTTGTACGGTTTTCTTTTTGATGAAAAAAAGCTGGCTCAAAAAATCGCGCAGGACAAGATCAAGGGATATGACGGTGGGGATGTTTACATATCAAATGCTGAAAATTTGTCTTTTTCTCTTTCAAATAAAGACAAGATTTCTTTTGCGGAGGCCAAAAATATTAATTTCAACTTAAAAGGCAACGCAAAGATCGTCTGGAAATTGGATGAAACCGCCTTTAAAACCGATCTTCTTGGAAAATCCAAGAGCGATTTCAAGCAAATTTTATCGCAGTATCCGAATATTATTTCCGCCGACTTGGCCATCAGTCCCTTTTGGAAAATGACCTTGCCGACAAAATCAAAAGACATCAAAGTTATTGTGAATTATCCAAAGTAGTATTGCAACCAAACTTGGAACTAGAATGCGGGAATAATATCTTGACTCAACTTTCTAAATTTATTATATTAATACATATACATGAGTGATCCTAAAAAAGAAAAAATGCTCTCGGTGAGAGGAATTGTTACTGAGGCGTTGCCCTCTACTCTGTTTAGAGTCGAAATTTCTGTCCAAAATTCTGCGCAGGTCGCCGGCGGTGGGGCGAATGAAAATGACAAGCGGGAAATTTTGGCGTATTTGGGAGGCAAGATGCGAATGCACAGAATAAAGGTTTTAATCGGAGATTCGGTCGAAGTCGTGCTTGATCCTTATGGCGGAAAGGGGAGAATCATTAAAAGGTTGTAATAGGCTTGCCCACACACCTTTCATTTTATAAAACGAAAGGTGTGTGGGCTTGTCATTTTTACGAGAATGGTGTATTATACTATTTATAAGCTTGTTACGGTTTTAAAAAGGAAAATATATTGAAAAATAAGGGTTTTTTCCTTGTTTTTTTGTTCTGTTATATAACTATTTTTAATCAATATGAAAATTAGGTCAGCCGTAAAAAAAATTTGTGATAACTGTAAAATGGTCCGAAGGGCTAGGCATTTAAGAATAACTTGCTCGAATCCGAAGCATAAACAAAAACAATAATTAATTTATGAGAATCTTGGGTATAACTGTGCCAAATGAAAAGAGACTTGAAATCGGGCTTACCTGCTTTTACGGCATTGGTATTCCAAAAGCTCGTAAAATTTTAGATCAAGTCGGCATAGACAGAGGCAAGAAGGCAAAAGATTTAACTCCGGATGAAGAGAACAAAATCCGCGTCGTTGTGGAGAGTATTCCGATAGAAGGAAATTTAAAAAGAGAAATAGCCGCTAACATAAAAAGAATCAAAGATATTAAAAGTTACCGAGGCATTCGCCACATCAAAAGGCTGCCTGTTCGCGGACAGAGGACCAAAACGAATTCCAGAACTGTTCGGGGTAATGTGCGCAAAACTATGGCTTCAGGCAAGAGAAAAGAGACAAAAACATAAAAATGACAAAAACTAAAATTACAACTGAACCAGAAGAAATTAAAAAAGAAACTACCGCATCTAGCGCGGTAGATGCAAAAATTACTCCTAAAACACCGAAAAGGAAAGTAACTTCCGGGATTCTTTCTGTTGATGCCACTTTCAATAACACCAAAGTCCTCTTTGCGGACAAGATGGGCAACACTCTCTTTTGGTCAAGTGCAGGCAGTCTAGGATTCAAGGGCGCGAAGAAAGGCACGCCCTTTGCTGCTTCCAAGGTGGGTGATGTGATTGGTAGCAAGGCCGCGGTGCTTGGAGTCAAAGATGCAGATGTTGTGGTTTTAGGAGTTGGCTCCGGTCGCGAGCCGGCAATCAGAGCGTTTATGGCGCACGGCATAGAGATTACTTCGGTTGCCGATGCGACCCCAGTTCCGCACAATGGTCCGAAAGCAAAGAAGCCCCGTAGAGTTTAACAAGTTAAATTCTATGGAGATTTAAATATTTAAAAATTTAAACACAACGATGATAACTAAACCAAAATTTAAAATTTGCAGGAGGCTCGGTCCGGGGGTGTATGACAAGTGCCAGACCGCCAAATTTTCCGCTACGACCGGCAAGATGGCTCTCGCCGGAGCTCGGCGCCCAAAGGCTCTGACTGAATACGGAACACAGCTCATTGAAAAACAAAAAATACGCTTTTCCTATGGCATATCCGAACGCCAGCTTTCAAATTATGTTAAAAAAGCTTCTCTTAAAAAGGGAACAAACAGCGCCGAAGGGCTTTATGAATCGCTTGAGTCCCGCCTTGATAACGCAGTTTACAAAATGGGTCTCGGGGCGAGCCGCCGGGCATGCCGCCAGATGGTTTCCCACGGGCATTTTATCGTAAACAACAAGAGAGTTACTATCCCGTCGTATGAATTAAAGTCTGGAGATATTGTAAAAATCCGCGAGGGTTCAAAGGGAAAGAAAATTTTTAGCGCTATTGCCGAAAAATTGAAGGAATACAATCCTCCGGCATGGGTGAGTTTTGACATCGGCAGTTTGGAGGGAAAAATTTTAGATAAACCAAAAAATACAGAAAGCTTTATTGATCTCAACGCCGTGCTTGAATTTTATAGTAGATGATTTTCGTTAATTTTTTTATTATTAAGTATTAACATATTATTATGTCTGAATATAAAATCGTTATGCCTTCCAAACCTCGCATCGTGATGGAAGAAAAGAATAAGGGGGTATATGAAATAGACGGGCTATACCCGGGCTATGGTCATACTTTGGGAAACAGCCTCAGAAGAATCATCCTTTCTTCGCTTCCCGGCGCCAGTATCACATCTATCAAGATTGACGGCGTAAGCCACGAATTCCAAACGCTCGATGGGATCAAAGAGGATGTGATTGTAGTGATTTTAAATCTAAAGAGGATTCGTTTTAAAATGCTTTCGGATGAGCCTCAGACAGTTACGCTTTCCATCAAGGGTCCAAAGGAAGTCAAAGCGGAGAATATCAAAACAGGCGGACAGGTGGAGATTTTAAATGGCGATTTGCATGTAGCGGAAGTTACCGGCAAAGTTAATTTAAATATTGAGATGAAGATTGAAAAGGGGCTCGGTTTTATTTCCAAAGAAGCTTTCCAGAAGGATAAAGTTGATGTCGGCACGATCGCGGTTGATGCTATTTTCACCCCTATCCGTAGGGTTTCTTATGAAGTTGAAAATATGCGTGTCGGCGACAAGACCAACCACAATCGTCTCCGAATTTCTATTGAAACGGATGGAACACTCTCCCCCCGTGAAGCGCTTTCTCGCTCAATTGAAATTATGATTAACCAGCTCAAGGCCATTATTGACTTTAAAGAGCCGGAAATTTTTGCCCCCGAAGAGATCGAAGTTCCAGCTCTTTCTGATTCTAAGGGAGTAGGCAAGAACGGCGCAGAGGATAAAAAAGGCTCTGATTTTGCTGATATTTTAAAGACCAGGACAGATGGCTTAGATCTTTCAACTAGAACGCTAAATGCTCTTTCCGGCGCGAACATCCGAACTCTCGGCGGACTGGCCAGGAAGAAAAGAGAAGATTTGCTTGAAGTGGAAGGTATTGGCGAGAAAGGAATTTCCGAAATTAAAAAAGTGCTAGGTAAATTCGGGCTTAATTTAAAAGATTAAAATGCGGCACGGAAATAACAAAAGAAAATTCGGAAGAGTGAGAAAAGTGAGAAAAGCTTTGATGAATTCTTTGGCTCTGAATTTAATTGTGCGCGGAAAAATTAAAACGACCGAGCCGAAGGCCAAAGAATTGCGTCCGTTTATCGAAAAGCTGGTGACTGGAGCAAAAAGGGGAGATATGGCATCCCACAGGATCGCAATTTCTTCGCTTTCAGGCAGGCACCCGGAAGTTAAAAAACTTTTTGATGTGATTGCTCCGAAGTATTCGGATAGAAAAGGAGGATATACGCGAGTTTTGAAATTAGGCGCGAGAAAATCGGATGGCGCCCCGATGGCGATAATAGAATTCGTATAAAAATATGAAAAACCCAAAAGAAAAAAGCAATATAAAAATAATAGACGCGAGCGGACGCGCTCTAGGTCGGGTGGCTTCGGAAGTTGCCATGTCTTTAATGGGCAAGACGAAAGTTTCTTTTGAGCGGAATGTTTATTCCGGTTTTCCGGTTAAAGTCATCAATGCATCAAAGCTTCGTATAACTCCCAAAAAACTAGAAAGCATTTATCATGCAAGATACTCTGGTATTCCCGGTGGACTGCGTATCGTTAAAGGTAAAGAAACAACCGAGAAAATGGGACTATCGGAATTAATAAAACTTGCTACCCTTCAAATGCTTCCTTCCAATAAATTGCGAAGGGAAATGATGAAAAATTTAACGATTGAAAAGTAAATATATGGCTGAAACAAAAACAGAAAAATATATTGAAGCCGTAGGAAGACGCAAAACATCAACTGCTCGGGTGCGGATTAGAGAAGCCGGTAAGGCAAATTTTATTATAAATGGCAAAGAAGCCAAAGAGTATTTCAAGACAGAAGGCGAACGCCGACTTATTTTGGACCCGATGGGTAAGGGATTGCCTACAGGAAATACCAAGAAATGGAGCGTGGAAGTACATGTTTCGGGCGGCGGAGTGCATAGTCAAGCCGAAGCTATCCGCCACGGTCTTTCCCGCGCACTTGTTTTGTCGGATGCGGAATTTCGCAAAGAACTTAAAACTCTCGGATTCCTCAAACGCGATCCAAGAGCCAAAGAACGAAGAAAATTCGGATTGAAGAAAGCTAGAAAAGCCCCACAGTGGTCGAAAAGATAAGAAAAATCCCTCTTTCAAGAGGGATTTTTTTGTGCTAACATATATTTATGTCTGACGAAGAAATCAAAAAGGATACTGAAAACATAACACCGGAAGCAGATTCTGAAGTCGTTGAGTACGAATTCAACGAAAATGGAGAAGAGGATTTTAAAAAAACTCTCAAGAAACTGCGGGAAGATTTAAAGGCTTGCAAAAAAGAAAAAGAAGAGTATCTGACCGGCTGGCAGAAAGAGCGGGCGGATTTTGCTAATTATAAAAAAGCGGAGGACGACCGGCGAGCCATGGTGTCGGAATCTATGCGCGAGAGGATACTTTCCAAATTTTTGGGCGTGATAGACAGTTTCAATATGGCTTTCGCAAATAAAGAAGCATGGGAAAAGGTAGATGAAAATTGGCGCAAGGGTGTGGAATATATTTATGGGCAGATGAATACTATTTTTGAAGAGTATGGAGTAAAGCCGGTGGGCGAGGTGGGAGAAAAGTTTGACCCCAATTTTCATCATTCGCTGGAACTTGTGCCGACCGATAAAAAAGAGCTGGACCACACAGTCTCGCAAGTCATCCAAAAAGGGTACAAATTGGGTGAAAGAGTTATACGCCCGGCCGGGGTCAATGTTTATGAATACAAGAGTGTCAAGGACGGTCCTTGACACTCTTTGACACATGGAAAATAAAATCAAAATTTGCGAACATTGCGGACAAAACTTCACAATTGGCGAAGACGAATTATCTTTATACAAAAAAGTTGGCATTGAGTTGCCAACTCTGTGTTTTTTCTGTAGGGTCAAGCTTCATTTGTCTTTCTGGATGTTCGGGAAATTCCGCAAAGGGAAATCCGATCTGTCGGGGCAGAACCTCATAACCATTTTGCCGGGGAAAAATAGATATCCGATTTACACTCTCACGGAATGGCATAGTGACAAGTGGAACGCTCTGGATTATGGAATTGATTATGATCCCAGCATCTCGTTTTTCACACAACTACAAACTTTGCAGGAAAAAATTCCCCATCCGCACCAAAATGGAAGCAAGAACACGGGCTGCGACTGGTGCGACGATGTTTGGAATTCCAAGAATTGCTATCTTTCCCGTTCAATGGAAGAATGCGAAGATTTGTTTTATTCATACCGGAATATAAAAGTTAAAAATTCCATTGACATGACCGTTTGTTTTTACTCGGAGAAAAGTTTCAGCTGTTCGGATTGTTATCACTCCTTTCGGCTCTTTTATTCCAAACACTCCCGTGATTGCATTGATTCTTATTTCTTATATGACTGTCGCAATTGCCAGAATTGCTTCATGTCTTGGAATTTGCGCAACAAGCAATTTTTCATAGAAAACATCCAGTATTCAAAAGAAGAATATGAGAAGAAAATAAAATCATTTCAGCTTGGCTCTTATAAATCAATAGAAGCGCATAAAAAACATTTTAACGAAATAGCGCAGGGAAAAGTGGTTCACAGGCAAAATTTTAATTTAAAAACATACAATTCCGGTGGAGATTATCTTACCAATACGAAGGATTGCCACAACTGCCATACCTTGAGCGATTCGGAAAATTGCCATAATTACCTGAGAGGTCTGAATAATAAGTCAGTCATTGACTCCGCGGGATGCTGGTATTCCGAGTTGCTGGGAAATTGCAGTTCTTGCAGTTACAGCTATGCGCAAAAATATTGCGTTTGGTCCACTTCCCGATATTCCGAATAT
>ERZ1292623.2276-Hain-H51-01um-R1-2276-length-17438-cov-15_pt2 | contig 13478 bp, 17 predicted proteins | sample MGYA00564398_ERZ1292623 | MGnify/ENA primary metagenome ERZ1292623 (study PRJEB36523, sample SAMEA6512633) | groundwater metagenome | collected 2019-01-07 | study: AquaDiva: Metagenomics assemblies of 32 groundwater samples
CCCCCCCCCCCCCCACTACTCTTTACATAATCGCTACTTAATGCTACTATCCCTCTGGAAACACAGGTGATGGTGAGGTGCTTCTAGAGGAAGACGATTCAAATCGTCATAAGGAATCACCGCTGTGTGCCAGCTGCTCTTCGATGCCATCGTCCAAGCTAAGCCTCGAGAAAAGGACTACCTTCTCACGGTCGTCTTCACCAAAGACGGAAGTGACAGGGTGACGCCCGGCCTTTTCGAGCAATTCCAGACTGCGTGCTGCGGAGAATCCGTGACGCTCGTTGATGGAGAGCATGGGAAAACGATCACTGGCTATACCTGCGCGTTCGATGATCCGCTATTCATCAGCATGTGGGGAATCGCCAAATTGACCCAAGAGACGTTCGGTGTCGATACCGATGTGCATTTCCCCGGCTAAGCCAGGGCGCCCCCGCAAAGCAAAACGCTTGCGGGGGTGAACTATTTCCATGCATGTCCATGAGTCATGCTATAACCCCAGTACCATGCGTCCGTATATCATTCTCGAAAAACCTATCGGCAAGACCCCATTAGAGTCGGTTCAGGAATGGAAACATGCGAATCCGGAATATGCAGACGTCCCCGCAAGCTATGCGGGGCGCCTCGACCCGATGGCTTCCGGGAAGCTCCTTATACTGCTCGGGGACGAATGCAAGAAGCAGGAGGAGTATACGGGCTTGGATAAGGAGTATGTGATAGAGGTGCTGCTCGACCTCTCGACCGATACGGGAGATGCGCTTGGTCTGCCCGCATATACCGGGAAAGCGGCTTCTCCTGATACCTCTGCTATCGATAGCGCCTTACGCTCCGTCATTGGTCGGCATCTTGTTCCCTACCCCGCCTTCTCATCGAAGACCGTGAACGGTAAACCCCTCTTCCTATATACCCTCGAGGGTACGCTCGACACCATCGCCATTCCTGAGCACGAAGAAACCATATATCGCATCAAGCTTCTCGAGCGAAGCGAGATTGAGAAGGGAGATCTCGCGTACCGTATCGATAGCCTCGTTTCGCTCGCCCCCAGAAGCGATGAGCCATCGAAGAAGCTCGGAGCGGACTTCAGGCAGGACGAGATACGTGCCGCGTGGAAACAGGCATTCGATACTATGCCTAAGCGCTCGTTCATGATCCTTCGTCTGCGCGTTACCTGCGCATCCGGAACCTACATGCGCACCCTCGCATCGCGCATAGCGACGGAGCTTGGTACTACCGCGCTCGCCCTTTCTATTCACCGTACGAGGATAGGTAGGTTCCAACGACGATTCGGCTTCTGGACACACTGGTTCTAATTGACCGCGGTGAGCTCATCAGCTACTATCGCCAAACCTATACCGAAGGGGAGATTAGGTAATGTACGCGGGCAGAAGTATGACTGACGATGAACTGCGCGAGGGCCGGGAACGGCTCCAAGAAGACGTGACGGCCTTCACCATCTACCAAGAACAAGCCAGGGTATCGGGTGACAACGTCGGGGCTACCGTCTTCAGCTATCTGGCCCTCGCCTACTCGAACCCAGGCAAGGCGCCGATGCGCCGCTCCTAGGTGCAGGTACGTTTCGAAATGGAGGCAGAAGGGCCGCCCAGGATATCGGGCGGCCTTTTCGATTGGCCCCTCGCTTCTTCCATGGTATAAAACCACCTAAGACCTATCGCACATCAGTGAAGGTTTTTTGTATTGGCTCCATCGTCTAACGGTTAGGACAGATCCCTCTCACGGATCAAATCGGGGTTCGATTCCCCGTGGAGTCACAAATTCAATTGCCACCTAAGAAATTACCGCTTCTTCCATTCCCCCTCCTGCCGCGCCAACTTTCCCCTATCACCCTCGTCAGCCAATAGCGCTTCGACTATTCGTTCCATCCGCACGCTCTGCGATCCCTTTATCAGAACGACGTCCCCTTCCTTAATGGTGTTCGTGAGAGCAGCGGCAGCGAGCACTGAATTCTCGTACCCCTCTACCGTGCCCTCTTCCCTTCCTGCATTCAAGAATGCGGTCGCCATTGCCTGTGCGCGCGTCCCTACCGTTATCAAAACATCCACATGCTCGGCTGCGAATGCGCCGATGCGCTCATGCTGCGCAGCGGAATACCGACCGAGCTCGAGCATGTCGCCAAGTATGGCGACCTTGCGTCCTCCGGTCTTGATGAGCTCAAGCGACTTGATGGCTTCCTCGACCGCAGCGGGAGATGAGTTATACGTATCATCGATGAGGATCGAATCATGCTTGCCACGGAGCAGCCGTGCACGCCCTGGTGGAGGCAGGTATGACTTGAGGCCCTTGAGTGCGTCGGTAATGCGCATGTCGAGCGCATCCGCGACCGCAAGAGCCGCGGCAGGAGCGTAGAGCTGCTGCTCACCGAGCACGCCGGGCGCGTATATATGGTGCATCTTCCCTTCAAGGAGGATATCGGCCCGCATCCCGGGCTCGTCTCCCGCTATATCGCAGGTAGCGTTCAGTATGCGTACCGTAGCGTCCTCTCCATACCCATAGAAGCTAATGGATGCGTGGATGCCGCGCGCCATATCGCGTGCGTACACGTCCTCGGACGATAGGATGAGCGCTGCACCGTGGGCGAGCGCATAGGCTGGAGCGAATTCCTCCGCCCGCACCTCGGCCGGGCCTTCATATGCCTCCACATGCACGGGGACTTCCGGAAGCCTCGTCACCACCACCACATCGGGCGATGCTATCTTCAGTATCTTCTTCATGTCCCCTGGCTTATCCGCCCCCACCTCGAGCACGAGCAGCTTCGGGTAGTGGTTCGGGAAGAGGAGGAGCGCGAAGCCTTCGATGATGACCCTTCCCCACGCGATCGCATCGTTCCAGGGAGTCGATGCACCGATGATGGTGAGTGGCACGCCGAACTCGCTGTTATAGCTCTTCTCGCTCGCTCGCAGGTAGAAGCGCTCTCCGAGTGCGGCTGCGATAGCGTCCTTCGTCGATGTCTTTCCCACGCTCCCGGTCACCATCACGACGAGCGGCCTATACTTGCGCAGGATGCTGCGCGACAGGACGACGAGAAGCGTAACGACCATCCATCGCAGAGAGGCTTTCATACCTAGGAGACCTCCGCCCTGTCAGGCGGTATGGCGTAGTAATTGATGAGGAAGTGGGTCAGGTCCATGAATGGCTGGGTCAACGTCTCGGACGCGTATTGTACGCCCTGCGGCTGCCTCGTATAGAGAAGGATGATATACCGCGGCTCGTAGGCTGGGAAGTACCCGAAGAAGGAGTGGAGATAGAGGTTCTCGTAGTACTTCCCGCCAGGTCCTGCTATCTGCGCGGTACCGGTCTTGGCGGCGACTGACATCTCAGGAATCTTGAGCGTACCGTTGGCAAGCTTGGTGTCCACCACCTTCACGAGCATGCGCGTGGTCTCCTCCGCAGCCTTCGCGCTGAATACGCGTTCGCTCCCGCCCCACGAGAGCTTCTTCTCTATGCCACTCTCGAGCTTCACCGCACGCACGAGGTGCGGCGTCACGACCTGCCCGCCGTTCGCGAGGCTTCCCATCGCCTTCACCATCTCCATCGGCGTCTGCGCGACGCCCTGCCCGAAAGACGCGGTCGCATACTCCACATCGCGTGGGCTCTTGAGGATGTTATTGATATTGCCGGGTATCTCGCTCGGGAGGTCCACGCCCGTCTCCTCGCCCATGCCGAGCGTCTTGAAGTATTCGCGGAATTTCTCGTGCCCCACCCGGAGCGAGATGAAGGTAGCGCCCATGTTGAGCGACTGGGAGAGGATTTCCTGCATAGGGACGGTACCGCGTGCCTTAAGGTCATAGTTGCAGAACTTCTTATTGTTGAGCGTCATGCAGCCCACGTCGTTATACGTCGAATCCGCAGCAATGACGCCCGCATCGAGCCCAGCCGCCATAGTGAGCGCCTTCACGATGGAACCGAATTCGTACTGGTGCTCCACCAAAGGATTACCGAAGTGCGCAGGGTCCCCATTCGCGAAGTCGTTGGCGTCGAACGAAGGCACCGTATCAAGCGCGATTATCTCCCCCGTCTTAGGGTCCATGATGATGCCGCCCGTCTCGATACTGCCGTACTGCGCATTGATCTGGAGCAGCACCTGATCGAGCTTCTCCTGCACCATGGGCTCTATGGAAGTCACGAGATCGCCTTCGCGAGCCGCGCGGGCGTCCACCACCACGCTGTCGAGATTCGCGAACAATTCCGCGAAGAAGTTGCCGAAGAGTCCTTCGTTCTCGCGGGAGAGGATGTCCTCGTAGTACCGCTCGAGGCCGAAGCGGCCCGCGAGATCGTTATCGTTATCGAACGCGACGAAGCCGATAGATTGAGCGGCTTGGGTTCCTGCTGGATAGCTTCTCCAGCGTTCACGCTCCACGCGTATACCCTTGAGACCAAGCTCCTCGATGCTCTCTCCAGCCGACTCCGGGATACGTTTAGCGATGACCTCGTATGGGTCGTCGGTGCGCGCCACCGACGCCATGAATGCTTCGCGCTCGATAGGGATGAGAGCGGAAAGAGCCGTATACGTAGCCTCCGCATCGACTACCTGCTCCGGGTTCATCGCGATGGTGAAGCCGGTCGTAAGCGTTGCGGCCGACAGCAGCGAGCCGTCTTTACGTGTGAAGTATATGGAGCCACGACTGAAGAGCTCCTGGCTTGCGGAGATGTACTGCTTCTCCGCGCGGAGCGCATAGTCCGCGCCGTGCACGACCTGTACGAAATAGAGGCGCAGGCAGATGAGCGCTGCGAATACGAACAATATGCCGGCGAGGACTCGGAGACGTATGCGGATACCTCGGCGCATATCCCGGTACTAGCGCCTGGTGACGGTCGGCCCTGCGACCATGGCGGCGTACGTGACGGCAGCTGGCTTCCCGAGCCCGAGCGAGGCGGGGTTCGTGCGTCCGATGCGCTCTATCGCCTCGTAGTAGTCGTGCTCAAGGAGCGCTATCGCGTTCTCCGTGTCGCGGACTTCAGACGCGAGGTCGGTCCTCCATGCGGCAAGCGAGACCGTGAACACCATGAGTGCGAGATACGAAAATATGAGGGCGGAGAGCGTGGCTCCAAGGATGGAAATGGTGCGGTCAGGCATAGAGGGCGAGTGAGCTGCTGGTAATAAGGGCTGCGGCGCGGGCGGAGCGTTCGAACACCCGGAGCTTCGCGCTGCGGGCCCTCGGGTTGCGCGTGGATTCGTCGCTTGTCGGGATGATCGGTTTCTTGGTAATGACGGTCCCCTGCCCTGCGTGCGCTGCATCGCGGAGCATGCTCTTTACGATGCGGTCCTCGATGCTATGGAAGGTGATCACCGCGACACGGCCACCGTCCGAGAGTTTCGCTATCGCAGCGGCAAGACCCTCGCGCAGCGCGCCGAGCTCATCGTTCACCGCGATACGGAGCGCCTGGAAGGTCTTTGTGGCCGCATGGATGCGGCGCTTCTTGTACCAACCAGGTACTCCGGCTTCTATCGCAGCGACGAGCTGGCCGGTCGTCAGGATAGGCTCTACGCTTCGAGCCGCTACTATCGAACGTGCAATACCGCGGGAGAAGTGCTCCTCCCCGAGCGTGTAGATGAGGTCGGCAAGTGAGGTTTCCGAGAGGTCATTCACCATGTCGGCTGCAGTAGTGCCCTCTTCAGGCGAGCCATAGGTCATATGGAGCGGCTCCTCGGCACGGAAGGAGAAGCCGCGACCGGCCGTGAGATGGAAACTCGACCACCCGAGGTCGAAGAGTGCTTTGTCTATGGTCTCTACCTTGGCGGTCTCGAGAATGGTCTCGAGGTTGCGGAAGTTGTCATGCACCAGAACGACCTTCGCCCTAGCGCCCCTTCCGGCTTCTTTGGCCCGTTCAATGGCATCAGCGTCCGCATCAATGCCGATGAGCGTGCCGGAGGTGTCGAGCTTTCCGAGAAGTGATGCGAAATGCCCCGCCCCACCGATGGTGGCATCGACCACTACATCGCTCGGAGATACTTCGAGCGCCTCGACGGCTTCAGACAATAGGACGCTCTCGTGCTTGTTCTCCATACGCTTTAAAGGGCTCCTTGGTTACCTAGCTTCTCGGCGAACTCATCAGCATCACGCTCGATAGAGCGGGTATATGTCTCCCACGCCTTCTCGTCCCAGATCTCAACGCGGTCGGCGACACCCGCCACCACGTTCTTCACCGATAGTTTCGCGAAGGACTTCAAATAATCCGGGAGGAGGATGCGACCCGCGCTATCCACGTCCGCTTCTGACGCACCGGCGAGCATAAGGCGCGAGAGTCCGCGTCCGGCAGCGCTCCCCGTCGAGTATGCGGCGAACCCGCTCGCGTGCTTCTTCCATGCCGACTTCGGATATACGAAGAGGCAGTGGTCGAGGCCGCGAGTCACGATGACGCTTGCACCGAGCTCCTTCCGGAACTTCGCCGGAAGGGAGATGCGGTTCTTTGCATCGAGGGTGTGACGGTATTCGCCGATGAACATGTAAGTAAATGGGTCGGTGGGCGAAATTGAGAAGGTCGGAAGAGGAGGAAAAACCGCCTTCCCACTTCATCCCACTAGTAGCCAATTATATGACACTCTGCCCCACCGAGTTGGTTGTTATCCCCACTGCGCAGTTGATGAGTTTGACAGCCAAAACCATAGCGCTATCATGATTACTACATGAATTACCTCAATCGTTGGATTCTCGGAATCTTCGTCTACTTCGGCCTCCTTACACCGGTCGGGGTCTCGCTTGAGGTTTCTAAGTAAGAAGGACTAGAAACTTGAAGGAAGTCCCCGACTGCAAGGCCGGGGACTTCCTTGTTACGTTTCCAACGAAAACAGAAGGGAGATGTGCGCGTGTATCAGTACTATGGATTGCAGAACCTTCCGAGGCCGCTGCAGAAGGCTATCGAAACGGCCGGCATCAATCTTCGCATCGTGCGAGAACATCAATTGAGCGCCTTGAAGAAGGAAGAGCGGGAGAAAGCTGTGGTGGTGATCTACGGCGGCAAAGGACGAAATCCTTTCGCGCGCGCTACGGATCCCGTACAGATTCCGTCCTTCGCTCGCGGCGCCCGTGGCGTGATCATCGCCTCGAGCCCGTTGCCTGAAAGGAAGAAGAAACAGGATTCGCACATTCAGTTCTATATGCAGAAGTGCCTGCGGGCGCAGGCCAAGAATATCCTCACCTGGAAATTCTGATACGAAGGAGGATGGGCGGCCCCACGGGCCGCCCTTTTTCTTATTTGCTTTCAAATACATATGCGGTATCGTCCACTCAGCTGCTGTCTATCCCTTCGGATAGTGCCTAAGAACGGCAGCGGACAAGGGAGGTTCCTATGCTTGGCTGGGCTCTTGTGTTCCTGATTATCATGCTCATCGCAGGCAGTCTCGGCTTCACGGGTATCGTGGGTGCGGTAGCGAGCATCGCCCAGATTCTGTTCTTCGTGTTCCTGGTGCTCTTCGTGGCGTCGCTGGGCATACACCTAGTGCGCAACCGCGACCCCTTCTAACCCAGCGCCCGGACAACAAAGAGAAGCGCCCCGTCTTTAGACGGGGCGCTTTCTGGTGTATGCGTCGTTACGCTACCTTCTCAACCGAATACGTCTGCTTCCCTCCTGGGGTCTCGAAGGTGAAGATGTCACCCTTCTTCTTGCCCATGAGCGCCGCACCGAGCGGAGAGACGTGCGAGAGCTTGCGTGCGCGCATGTCGGCCTCTTCGGAACCCACGATGGTGTACTCGTGCGCCTCGGGGCTTCCCTCCTTCTTGATGACCACGAGCGAGCTGAAGCCGACGACGTCCTTCTTCTTGTGCTCGGTCGTTATCTTGGCGCGCTTCACCAATTCCTCGAGCTTGCGGATACGCTCCTCGGTCGCTGCCTGGAGCTCGCGCGCTTCCTGGTATTCAGCGTTCTCCGAAAGGTCTCCGAGGCTGCGTGCATACTCGAGATTCTTCGCTATCTCCGAACGCCTCACCGTCTTGAGGGTATCGAGCTCCTGGAGGAGTTCATCGAACTTCTCTTGACTCACGACTGTTTCTTGCTCGATCATGATGAATCACTGATGAATAGTAGAGGTATTGTACGTGGATAGGTGGGGGCGTCAATCGAAGTATTCCGGGGCCGTCTGATGCAGCGCGGAGAGGGCCCGATGCGTCGCATATATACCACCGATGAGGTTGGTGGACGGACCCTTCTCCATGAGCACGACGTATACGTACTTAGGCTTCTCGTACGGGAAGAACCCGACCGCCCAGGCATGATGGTACTCGTTATTCGCCCCGAGCTGGGCCGTACCAGTCTTCCCCGCCAGGCGCGCGAACGAGAGATCGGAGAGACCGACCGAGGTGCCCTCTATGACGCCCATGCGCATGCCTTCACGCGCCACCTGGAGCGCATATGCGCTTATGGGAATGGTCTGCCCTGCGGGCGTCATAGAGCTCTTGAGGAGCGTGGGGGTCACGAGCTTGCCGCCGTTAGCTACCGCCGCTACCGCGCGCGCCACTTCGATAGGGGTGGTCTGCATGGAGTACTGGCCGATAGCGGTGTGGTACGTGTTGCCGATGCGCCACGGCTCGTCGTACGTCTTCTCCTTCCATGCGGGCGTCGGGATGAATCCCTTCGTCTCGCCTTCGAGCTCGATGCCGGTCGGAGTGTCGAATCCGAAAGAGTGGAACCAATGCGCGAGTCGCTCGATGCCCAATCCCTTCTGATCACCGAACCCCCCACCGACCGTATAGAAATAGACGTCGGAGGAGTACGCGATGGCGCTGCGCATGTTCATGGCGCCGAGCGCCTTCCAGTCCTTGAAGACGGTGGGCTTGCTGGGGTCATATGGATTCGGCACCACAAGCGCACCTGTGGAGACAATTATCTTGTCCGGCGATATGATGCCGTCCGAGAGCGCCCCTGCCGCTTCCATGGGCTTCACCACGGAACCAGGAGCATAGAGGCCAGCGATGGCGCGATCCAGGTACGGCTGGCGCGAATCGCTCTGGTACGCAGCGATGACATCGCTCGGTCCTCCGCTCGAGAGCACGTTGGGGTTGTACTCCGGATACGAAACGAGCGCGTGGAGCTCACCCGTCTCAACATCCATGAGGATGGCGGAGCCACCCACGAACGGCACGCGCTCGACCAGTTCCGCGACCGACGCCGCGAATGCGCGCTGCGCTCGTGCGTCTATCGAGAGCGTCACGGTCGCACCATCTTTTGCGGCTGCGACCGAGCCGGAAGATTGCACTTCCCCAAGCGCGTTCTCCTCGATAAGGAGCGTACCGTTCTTCCCACCGAGCTGTTCGTTAAATGCACTCTCCACTCCTGCGAGCCCCGTTATCTCGGTGTCGTAGTAGTTGCCGGAAGAGTCCTTCTTCGGGTACGAGACGTAGCCGAGGAGATGCGCGAAGCCCGGAGCCTCGTACACGCGCATCGCGGAGCCATCATCCCTTGCCTCGTTCGTCACGAGCGCGACGCCGTTGCGATCGACGACCGCACCCCGCTTCGCGAACAATACTTCAGGACGCACGCGATTGCGTTCGCTCTGGAGCGCATACTTCTCGCCTTCACGTATCTGGAGGTTCGCCGCCTGCGCCATGAGGCCAACGAATGCGAATGCCATGATGGAAAGGATGCCGACGTACGTCGTGCGGGAGACGGGCCGCTCCAGGCGTCCTTCGAGGCGCCCTTGATTGAAATCAGGCAGGTTCGAGGAATCGAGGAATATCTCGTCCGGCGCTATCTCGCGGACCTTGGGCCGTCTCCTCCCCAGCATCCTCCTCATCATCCCCCTATGATACGTGTCTTCACGAAGTCATGCACCACGACAGCCATGCCCCATCCGATAAGGCCGAGGACCGTGCCAAGCGGCGCAGCGCTCGCTCCCGGTACGAAATACAGGACATCGAAGAGCACGCCGTACAGGAGCGCGAGCGGTGGTATGAAAAGAGCGGAGATGGCGGCGAAGAGTATGCCGAACGGGTACGGATAGCTGACGATTGCGATGAGCGCGAGGACTGCTGGAACGAAGCGATAGGCTGCCATGCTATTCGCTCACCGTTACCCACGTCGTGGAGAAGAGATGCGCAAGCGGTTTGATGTGGACGACGGCGCGCGGCGACGAGGGATCGGTCTCCACCCGCACCACCGTCCCTATAGGAAGAGCCCCGGGGCCTGCCACATACACAACCTCTCCCACGGCGACCGCGTTCTCACGCGGCACGCTGGTGCGGAATGCGCCCGCTCCTGCGCCCTCGAGCGATATCGGTGCACGGTTCTCCCCCACCCAGCCCTGTGTCACGCGACCTGGAGCCGAATACAGAAGCGCTCTCGACGAATTCTCCGCGACGCTCTCTATCGTGCCGAGCGGTATGCCGCCTGCGCCCTCGACGCTCGCACCCGCACGGACGCCAGCGCTCGCGCCCGCATCGAGCACGAACGTGTCGTATGGAGAGACGGGTGGACGCACCATGACGCCCGCGAGGATGGAGTTAGCGGCTTCGGGTCTCCCGCCAAGCAAACGGGTGAGATCGGCGGCCCGTGCGGTGAGCGCGGCATTCTGCTCCCGCAGTGATGCATTCTCTTTGGCGAGCATGTCACGCTCCTGTGCGAGCTTCGCTTTATCACCGAATACGGATGCGAAGTCTCCTGCGCCGCCGGTTAGCGCATTGCCTGCGCTCCACAACGGAGCAGCGAGCGTGGTCAGTACGCCTGGGAATACTGTACGCAGCATGAAAAGCAGCGCTACGATACCGAGCACGATACCGATAGTGAGCGCACTGCCGCGCTTCAGGAGCGCGGTCTGGCTCCTACGCGTGCGTGAGAATGGCATCTTCATGCAGGAATGTATCGCGCCACGGTTCCGGATCCTCGGTCACGATACCCGTGCCACGTACGACACAGGTAAGTGGATCGGGTGCCACATGCACCGGCACACCGAGCATGCGCGAGAGGAGCTCCGGAAGGCCGCGGAGCAGGGCTCCGCCACCGAATACCGTAACTCCGCGCTCGAGCACGTCCGAGAGGAGCTCGGGCGGTGTCTTCTCGATGACCTCCTTCATGGACTCCATGAGCGCGTCCATGGATGGCGCGAGCGCCTCGCGTACATGGGAGTCGGTCAGGAGTATCTCGCGTGGGAGTCCCGTCGCGAGGTCGCGGCCACGCACCGCACGCTCGAGCTGCTCAGGGAGCGGAAGCACCGCACCGATCGCTATCTTCGTGTCCTCCGCTGTCTTCTCCCCTATCGCGAGCTGGAACTCGCTCCGGATGAAGTCAGTGATGTTCTCGTTGAAGCGGTCGCCCGCGACATGCGACGACTTGGACGACACGGTGCCGCCGAGTGCGATGACGGCGATGTCGCAGGAGCCCCCGCCGATATCGAGCACCATGGTACCCACGGGCTCCGTGACCGGCAGCTTCGCGCCGATGGCGCCTGCCATGGGCTCCTCGAGTATGTACACCTCACGCGCGCCTGCGGTGAGCGCGGCATCGCGCACGGCACGGCTCTCGACGTTGGTGACACCCGTAGGAACGCCGATGACGACGCGCGGACCAAGGAGACGCGAACGGCCGCCCTGCGCCTTCCTAATCAGGTACGCGAGGAACTCCTCCGTTATCTCGAAGTCCGAGATGACGCCGTGGGCGAGCGGGCGCACCGTGCGCACATGAGGTGGCGTCTTGCCGAGCATGAGCTTCGCCTCCTTCCCCACCGCGACCATCTGCCCCGTCTTATCATTCACTGTCACCACCGACGGCTCGTTGAGCACGATGCCGCGGCCACGCACATACACGAGCGTGTTGGCGGTGCCGAGGTCGATGCCGATATCGCTCGAGAAGAAGGAGTTCCGTGAGAATCGCTTAGCCATGATGCTCCGTGGCCGCAGAGGCGAATGCGATGAGTTCGTCGCGCGTGACGAGCTTCACTTCCCCGTTCCTGCGGTACGTCGACTCTATCTTCCCGCTCTCGAGCGTGTTCTTGCCGATTACCACGCGGCACGGAATGCCGATAAGGTCGGCGTCCGCGAGCTTCTCTCCGGCGCGCGCATCGCGGTCGTCATAGAGTACTGAAACACCTACTTTCTTGAGGTCGTCATACAGCGCATCAGCGTATGCGACGGTGGTGGCGTCGTTAGGCACCACCGATACGATATGCACCATGAACGGCGCGACGGCTTCCGGCCATACGATGCCCTTGTCGTCCGCGAGCGCTTCGACGATGATGCCGAGCAAGCGACTCACACCGATGCCATAGCTTCCCATGATGACCGGCTTCTTCGAGCCGTCCGCATCCGTGTATGAAAGGCCGAGCGCCTCGGAGAAACGCGTACCGAGATGGAAGATGTTACCCGCTTCTATCGCCTTCTTCTCGACAAGGTTCTCGCGCACAAGGCCAAGGGTGGCGAGCGTCGCATCGTTCAGCACCTCCTTGTTCACCGCGATGCCGCTCTGCTCGTCTACGTAGATAAGGTCCTCGCCCGCATCCGACACCGTCTGGAACTCCTCGGAGAACTCGCTGAATACCCCACCCGACGCGAAGGTGATGTGCGTCCTATCGCCGATACCGAGGCGCTCGAATATGCGCTTGTACGCCTCGCGTGCTGCTGCGTATTGCTCGTCATGCTGCTCCTCGGTGGCCGCGAAGGAATAGAGGTCCTTCATGAGGAACTCGCGTCCGCGCATCACGCCTGACTTCGCGCGCATCTCGTTGCGGAACTTGTTCTGGAACTGGTAAGCGAATACCGGGAGATCGCGGTACGAAGCGATATGGTCCGTCATGATGCGCGTGAGCGGCTCCTCATGCGTGATGGCGAGGCCGGTCTCGCCTCCTGACTTGAGCGACGTCTTGAACCAGTTATCCACCTTATCGTCATCCCACCGATCGGTGCGCGACCACAGCTCCTTGTCCTGGAGCGCGGTCATGACCATCTCCTGCCCGCCGATAGCGTCCATCTCCTCGCGGATGACCCGTTCGATGTTCTTGAGCACGCGCAGCCCAAGCGGCAGGTACGAATACACACCCGCCATCTCCTTGTGCACGTATCCCGCACGAATGAGGAGCTGGGCATTCTTCGCCTCCTCGTCTTTCGGCGCGTCGCGCCTCGTTTTAGTGAAAAGCTGGCTCTGCCGCATAGTAGAGACAGTATACGGCTCCCCGGTATGAAGGGCAAAAGCCCTACTCAACCGACAATCTTGAAGATATCGGAGGCAGTCACGACGAGCATGAGCAGCACCAAGAGCGCGAACCCTATCGCGTTCACGCCGTTTGCGAACACTGGATTGAGCGGCTTGCGTATGACCGACTCGATAGCGACGAAGAGAAGGCGTCCGCCATCGAGCGCAGGGATAGGAAGGAGATTGATAAGCGCGAGGTTTATGGAAATGAGCGCCGTTATCGTCATGAGCGCGGTGAGCCCGCTCGCCGACGCGTCGCCCACTGCGCCTGCGATGCCTACCGGTCCCGCTACTTGAGACAGGTCAGCCGTGAGCGTGAAGAGCCCGCCGAAGAATGCGAGGAGCGCAAT
>ERZ1292623.3447-Hain-H51-01um-R1-3447-length-13478-cov-8_pt1 | contig 13478 bp, 12 predicted proteins | sample MGYA00564398_ERZ1292623 | MGnify/ENA primary metagenome ERZ1292623 (study PRJEB36523, sample SAMEA6512633) | groundwater metagenome | collected 2019-01-07 | study: AquaDiva: Metagenomics assemblies of 32 groundwater samples
GATGAGAAAAAACTTTTTGCTGAGCAATTTTCCACCACCATCGATGTTATTAATCAACTAAATGAAATCGACACCAAAGGTCTAGCCCCAACCTCTCAGGTAAATCACTTGGAAAACGTCACCAGACCAGATGTGATTGATAAAGACCGCATCCTTAGCCAAGAGCAAGCTCTCTCAGGCGCCAAAAACATTTATCAGGGTTTTTTTGTCGTCAAGCAAATTTTAGAAAAAGACAGTGAATAAACAAATTCATGAACTATCGGTGGTCGAGTTGATTCGCGGCCTGGAAGATGGACACTTCAGCTCCGTTGAGATCGTCAAACACTATCTTGATCGTATCAACCGCTACAACAGTGAGCTTAACGCTTTCCTATATGTCAACGAAGATGCCATAAAACAAGCCGAGAAAATCGACAAAGAGATTGCCAATGGCAACCAGAAACCACTTCTCGGAATTCCCCTTGCGGTCAAAGATAATTTTCTGACGATGGGCATGCCAACGACCGCAGGCTCGCTCATCCTGAAGGGGTACTACCCACAATACGAATCCACCGTCAGCAAACGATTTCTTGCCGCCGGCGCCATAATCCTCGGCAAAACCAACATGGACGCCTGGGCTCACGGTAGTTCGACCGAAACCAGTCAATACGGTCCGACTCTAAATCCTTGGGATCTCGGTCATCTTCCGGGCGGATCTTCGGGTGGCTCTGCGGCGGCCGTTGCCGCCCAACTTGTTCCGGTTGCCATCGGTTCCGAAACTGCCGGTTCCGTTCGTCAGCCCGCTGCCTGGTGCGGGGTTACCGGATTCAAACCAAGTTATGGTCGCGTTAGTCGTTACGGTGTCATTGCTATGGCCAGCTCGACCGATTCACCCGGGCCGATCGCCAGAAACGTGGAAGACGCCGCCCTCGTCACCTCGGCCATTGCCGGAGCCGACCCCTATGACGCTACCAGCAGTTCCAAAGAAGTCGAGAAGTATCACCAACTGTTGAAAAGGAAAGATCTCAAAGGGATAAAGATTGCCCTGGTGAAAGAATATTTACTGCCGACCATGAGGACTGAAGTCAAAACTCTCATTCATAACGCCGCCAAACATCTGGAAAGTCTCGGGGCAAAGGTCGAGGAGATCTCCCTGCTGGATCCCAAGTATGCCATCGGCGTCTACACTGTCGTCATGCGCAGCGAAGTCAGCAGCAACCTCGCCCGTTTCGACGGCATCCGTTATGGCACTGGACGGGAGATGTTTGCTGATGAAGCCAAACGTCGGATTATGCTCGGTGCTTACACTCTGTCTGCCGGCTACTACGAAGCCTACTACAAGAAAGCCGTGGCCGTCCGAACCAAGATCGTTTCCGAATTTGAAAACACCTTCAAAGAATACGATGCCTATATTGGCGCCGTCTCACCTGGTCCGGCGCTAAAACTGGGTGCCACCAAGAATGAGCCCATGTTCGGTGAAATGGAAGACATCCTCGTCGAACCTTCTTCCCTAGCCGGCTTGACCGGCGCCGGAGTTCCCTGTGGCTTCGTCGACGGTCTCCCCATCGGTTTGCAGATTACTGGCAATCAATTTGAAGAAACAAAAATTCTTGATATTGCCCATCTCTATCAGCAAACGACCGAGTTTAATAAGTTCCCTGAAAAATACCAAAAATGAGTCATATTTCACTCATCATCGGTCTCGAGGTTCACGTCGAACTGACGACCAGATCCAAAATGTTTTGCGCCTGCCCGGCCGATCACTTTGGCAAAGATCCCAACACCCAAACTTGTCCTGTCTGTCTCGGCCTTCCCGGGGCTCTGCCGGTCCCAAACCAACAGGCGATCGAAGACACCATCAAGATCGGCCTGGCCTTAAATTGTAAGGTTAACGAAAACACCCACTTCGACCGCAAGCAATATTTTTACCCCGATCTACCCAAGGGTTATCAAATCAGCCAATACGATCAGCCTCTTTGCAAAGATGGTTTCCTAACTCTCGACTCCGGTAAAAAAATTCGCCTCCTCCGCGTCCACCTCGAAGAAGACACAGGGAAGCTCCAACACATCACTTTAAATGACGAAAGAGTATCCCTGATTGACTTCAACCGCTCCGGTGTTCCTTTGGTCGAAATCGTTTCTGAACCCGACATCGCCTCGACAGCTGAAGCCAAAGAGTATCTCAAAAAAATTCATGCCATCGTCAGACAGCTTGGCGTCACTACCGCCGACATGGAAAAAGGCCAGATGCGGCTGGAACCGACCATAAACCTAAATATCGATGGTCATTTTACCCCGCTCGTCGAACTAAAAAATATTAATTCCTTTAACTTTGCCGCTCTAGCTATCGACTACGAAGTTTCCCGTCAGACCGCCGCCTTCGAGAAAGATGGCCTCGAAAAATCAAAATCAAACAAACAAACCAGAGGTTATGACAGTGCCTTGAAAATAACTTTTCTGCAAAGACAAAAAGAGGAAGCCAAGGACTACCGCTATTTCCCCGAGCCGGACATTCCACCCCTTCGAATCAGTCCGAGTGTCATTGAAAAAATTCAGAGCGAAATGCCCCAACTTCCCGACGCTATTATCAGTCAGTTAATTGCCTTAGGTGTAAAACCTGCTGATGCTCTAATTCTAAGTCGTGACAAAACCGCCCTCACCGTCCTCAAAAGCAACCCCGATGTTCAACCTGGGAGGTTGTCCAGCCTCATAGTGAATAAAAAGATAGATCTCTCCGGTAATATCAAAGAACAATTCGAAAAATTAACTGCTATCGGCGAAACCGATACCGGAAAACTCACAGCTTTTGTAGATGAAGTCCTCGCCCAAAATCCAAAAGTTGTCGAAGAATATAAAAAAGGCAAGACCGCAGTTCTCGGATTTCTTATTGGAGCTGTCATGAAACTCTCCCAAGGTCAAGCCGATGCCAAATCCGTCACCCAGCTTATCATTCAAAAACTAAAATGACAGGAATCAAAGAAAGAAATATTAATGTTGCTGTAGAGTGTTTTGTAAAGAAAGATGGAAAATATTTGATGTTGCATCGACATTCGACCAAAAAAATGATGCCGAATGTTTGGATGGCGCCAGGGGGTAAACGAGATTTCAATGAAGGTCTATTCGCTTGCGCCAAACGTGAAATTCTAGAAGAGACTGGTTTAGAAATAAAAAATCTCAAAATCAAAGTTGCAGGCAATGCATATATCGAAGATCTCAACCTTGAATTGTATTTTCATTTTTTGACCGCTGAATGGGCAGGCGGAGAGTTAACACCAGAGACCGAAGTTGGTGAATTGGCCTGGCACACCCCGGAAGAAATAAGCAAATTGGACAATTTACTTGCAGAACTGAGAGAGGTTCTTCCCCACGTATTTGCGGATGACGATAAAGTAATCTCCTATACTGCAGTTTATAAATCAGGGAATGAAATGGTAGAGTTTTCGTTAGAGAATCCAAAATAGGAGAGAAATATGCCCAAGAGACAACAAAAAATTAGTGTAAAAGGCATACCGATCGTTACATTCAAGAGGAATGAGTTAGATTATATTTCGCTCACAGATATGGCCAGATACAAGGACAAAGACCGTAGTGATTATGTTCTGCAAAATTGGATGAGAACTAGAAGTGCGATTGAGTTTCTTGGTTTATGGGAAAAGCTAAATAATCCGAGTTTTAATTCCATCGAATTCGATGGAATTAAAAAGGAATCAGGTTTAAATAGCTTCGTACTTACATCAAAAAAGTGGATTACTCTGACAAAAGCGATTGGAATTATCTCTAAAACTGGGAGATATGGTGGTACCTATGCCCACATAGATATTGCGTACGAATTTGCATCTTGGATGAGTGCCGAATTTAAATTCTTTTTGATAAAAGAGTTCCAGAGACTCAAAGAAGAAGAAAATGTCAGACTGGCGCTTGGTTGGGACATAAAGCGTATCCTAACGAGGATCAACTACAAAATTCACACTGATGCCATCAAGGCTCACTTAATTCCAGAAATAATTTCCAAAAACAGAGTCAATATCATATATGCAAACGAAGCTGACGTATTGAATGTTGCTCTATTTGGAAAAACCGCCAAAGAATGGCGAGAAAATAACCCAGGCAGGAAGGGTAATATTCGTGATTATGCAGAAATAACCCAGCTGGTAGTATTAGCTAACATGGAAGGAATTAACGCCGAGCTAATCCGTCAAAGCAAGCCTCAATCTGAACGTTTAGTCCAACTTAATCAAATTGCTATTATTCAAATGCAGTCCTTACTAGGTAGTAGCAGTGTGCAAAAATTAATTGACTCAAGATGAGTAACTTTACCCACCTTCACGTCCACTCGGAAAACTCACTCCTTGACGGCCTATCCAAAATCAAAAAGCTGATTGCCCGCGCCAAAGATCACGGCCAAAATGCCCTGGCTATCACCGACCACGGCGCCATGTACGGTGCGATTGAGTTTTACAAGGAAGCAACTGCCAAAGAAGTCAAACCAATCATTGGTTGCGAAATCTATACCGCCGCCGCCAGCCGATTGGAAAAGAAACGTCAGGACGCTTTCCACCTTCTTCTTCTGGCTCTAAACAACGAAGGCTACGAAAACTTGATGCAGATCGTCACCATCGGCCAAACCGAAGGCTTCTATTATCGCCCCCGCGTCGATCACGAAACCCTGGCGAAATACCACCGGGGGATTGCCGTCACCACGGCTTGCCCCCTCGGTCGGGTCCAACGCCTCCTCATTTCCGATGGCTATGAGGCCGCCAAAAAGGAACTTCAGGAACTGGAGCAAATCTTCGGTTCCGACAAAACCTTTATCGAACTCCAGCGCCACCATTTCGATCAATTCGCCAAAAACAAGGACATCCCGGCCCAAATTCGCGACCAACTCAAACAACTCCACACCGAGAACACGCAGGCCGAAGTAAATTTAATTAAGCTTAGTCGTGACCTGGGTTTACCCTTAATCGCCACCAATGATACCCACTATGTCGATCGCGATGACGCCCCCGCCCAGGACGCCATTGTTTGTATCCAGACCGGCAAACAAATCGCCGACATCAATCGGATGCGCTATATCGACACTCCCGACTTCTATCTCAAGAGTACCCAGGAAATGGAGCAGGACTTTGCCGATTTACCAGAGGCTATCACTAATACCCAACTCATTGTCGATCAAGTTGATATCAAAATAACTCTCGGTCAATGGTTCTTCCCCAAATTTGATTTACCCGCTGGATTAACCCCCGGTCAAGCGCTCCAGAAACTGGCCTACACTGGCGCTCATCGTTTTTTTGGCCAAGACCTGGAGGAGACAGTCACTAAGCGTCTCGATTATGAACTGGAAGTCATCGATAAAAAGGGTTACTCTCCTTACTTTCTTCTCTTTAACAAAATAGTCGACTACACCAACCAGGTTGGCATCTACACCAACACCAGGGGTTCCGCCGCCGGCTCTCTTGTCTCGTACTGCTGTGGTATTACTACCGTCGACCCCCTGCGTTTCAATTTGCCTTTCGAGCGTTTTTTAAATCCCTTCCGCCCTTCGCCCCCCGATATCGATCTTGATATTTCTGATGACCGCCGTGATGAACTCATCGCTTGGCTAAAAGAAACTTATGGTGACGACCGCGTTGCCCAAATCTGCACTTTCGGAACGATGAAGGCTCGGGCCGCCGTCCGCGACGTCGGTCGGGTCCTTGGCATGCCCTATAGCGCCGTCGACCGGGTCGCCAAAATAGTCCCCGAGGGTAGCCAGGGTTTCCCCATGACCATCAAAAAAGCCCTCGACACCACTCCGGAATTGAGGCAAGTCAAAGAATCAGATAGTGAGGTCAAAAAGCTTCTCGATCTGGCTCAAAAGGTTGAAAGCAACAAGCGCCATATTTCCGTTCATGCCGCCGGTGTCGTCATCGCACCGGACGTGCTGACAAAATTCACCCCCCTTCAGCTCGAGCCCGGTGGCAGGAACAAGATCATCACCCAATACGAAATGCACGCCTGCGAAGATGTCGGCCTGATAAAATTGGATATTCTGGGCATTAGAAACCTCTCTATTCTGGCGAATGCCATTACCCTGATCAAAAAACTGCGCGCTGTTGACATCAAGATAAAAGAGGTCCCCCTTGACGACAAGAAGACATATGACATGCTCGCCGCCGGCCACACCTTCGGGGTTTTCCAATTTGCCTCTTCCGGCATGACCAAGTATCTGGTCGAACTGAAACCGGAACGTATCGACGACTTGATGGCCATGGTCGCCCTTTATCGTCCCGGTCCGATGGCCTTTATTCCGGAATATATCGCCCGAAAAAATAATCCCAAGCTAATCAAGTATTTTGACCCCCGGATGAAAAAATTCCTGGACAAGAGTTACGGCATTATCACCTATCAGGATGACGTCTTGTATATGGCCATCGACCTGGCCGGCTACAACTGGGAAGAAACCGACAAATTTCGAAAGGCGATCGGTAAAAAAATTCCCGAGGAAATGGAGAAACAACATACTAAATTTGTCGACGGTTGTGTCACCAATGGCATGAGTCGGGAAAAGGCCGAGGAATTGTTTAAACAAATCGAAACCTTTGCCGCCTACGGCTTCAACAAGGCCCACGCCGCCAGCTACGGCATCGTCGCCTACTGGACGGCATTTGTCAAAGCGAACTATCCGGTCGAATACATGAACTCGCTTTTGACCGCCGAAGCGGGCAACACCGACAAACTAATCGAGGCCATCGCCGAATGCCAAAATCTGGGTATCAAAATCCTACCACCGGACATCAATGAATCCCTGACCGGCTTCACCATCATTGCTGTCGATAAAAAAGAGGCCAAAGCCATCCGTTTCGGTCTCTCGGCTATCAAAAACGTTGGCGGCGCGGCCATTAGCGCCGTTCTGGCCGCCAGGGAAGAAGGCCCTTTCAATTCTTTAACCGATTGTCTGTCTCGGGTCGACCTCCAAAAGGTAACCAAAAAGGTCATTGAGTCGTTGATTGGTGCCGGAGCGCTCGATCGTTTCGGTCATCGGGCCGCGCTCTTGGTTGGTTATGGTGAAATTCGAAATCGGTCGGTCACAACCGCCAAGGAAAAAAGCTCCGGCCAAGGCGATCTGTTTGAAGGTCTGGCCAAGGAAGAATCAGGCCATCAGGCCATAACCGATAGGCTCCCCGACGTTCCTCAAATGCCTCTAACCGAACTTCTGAAGACGGAAAAAGCTCTCCTGGGTATTTATCTCACCGATCACCCGGTTAGAAACGTCATCAAAGTTGTTGCCCATCGGGTCACCCACAAAGTTTCCCAACTCGACCCCGCTTATCACGTCGGCCAGATGGTGACCCTCGCCGGGGTTCTCGCTTCGGTCCGGGCCATCAATACCAAGAAAAACAACTCCCGCATGTGTTTCGCTTCCCTTGAAGACGACACCGCCGCCATCGATCTCGTCGTTTTCCCCAAACTCTATGCCGATACCACCGATCTTTGGCTGGTCGACCAAGCTCTTTTGATCACCGGTCGGATCGATAACCGGGAAGAAAAACTTTCCGTTCTGGTCGAGAAGGCAGAAGCCATCGATGCCAACGCCCCCGTTCCCGAAGGCGACCTGTTTGAAATTGACATTCCTCGCGGTACTCCCAAAGAAACCCTCCAGCAGATTAACCAAATTCTTAAACAAAACCCTGGCGCCGATCGCATAGTCATCGTTATCCCCAATGGCGGCGAACCAAAGCGGATTAACTTGCCCGGCTCCGTCAAATACAGCCAGGTTCTGGCCGGTAAAATCAACAGGCTTCTCCTGGGACGGTAGCCTGTACTCAGGATTCCTCCCAGGTGAAGCCGTTATATGCTAAAATACTCGCTGCTATGGCAAATCAAGTTACCTGGAAAGACGTTAATTTCGCGATTGGGGATACCATTCGGGTCCACCAAACTTTCGCGGAAGGCGACAAAACCAGAACCCAAATTTTCGAAGGCATTGTCATCGCCATTCGTGGTCATGCCGGTCTAAAATCATTCGTAGTCCGCCGTATCGCCACCAACAACATTGGCGTCGAAAAGATTTTCCCTATCGAAACCCCCACCATCACCAAAGTTGAAGTCAAGAAAAAAGGCAATGTCCGCCGCGCCAAACTCTACTTCCTGCGTGACAGAACTGGCAAAAATGCGACCAAAGTCAAAGGTCTCTTCGTCAAAGGCGCGCCGGAAAGTAGGGAAACCGAAATTGTCGTCAAGAAAGCCACTGGCGAGCGACCGGAAAGAGAAGACCAGCCGGTAAAGAACAAGATTGCCAAAGCCGAAAAGCCGGAAAAGATAAAAAAAGTTAAAAAGGGTCCCAAGAAAATCGTTCGTAAAGAACGCCAATTCGTCCGCTAAAACCCCTGTATACTATTTCTCATGGCTCGCGATAAACTCGAAAGCGAACTCCTTATTATCGGTGCACACGAGCTAAGTAAAGAGAAGCAATATAAGTTCGTCAGACAGCTTCCGAAATGCCAGGGGGCCGTTGCCAAATACCGAAGAAATGAGGAACATCGTCTCATCTCGCCTGGCGAGATGATCCCCCTGGCTGAACGCCAAGATCTATTACGTCGTATCTTCGAAGCCAACAGTATCCCTCTTGATGAAACCGGGCCCATTGACGTCTATAATCCGGCCATTGTCGTTGGGCCTAATGGTGAGGTTGAATTTCTGGGCAGAGCCGAAGCGAGGAAAACAAAATTCTCGACACTCATCGTCCATTTTCGTCTTCTAGGCGAAGCCTGGATACCACAAGGTAAAATTGCTTTTCAGCTTGAAGATCCTGCCGTCGCCTATATCGACGACCAGATTATCGTTGCCGGTGTGGAATTAAAGAAGGACTTTCGCACCGCCTCTGCCGATTACAAGACCGTGTTTTACAAAGGAACTTCACTGGACAATCTCGAACGACTTAAAGCGGAAGGCCCACTTGGTATGAAAGATATTCGTTTTGTCAAGTTAGCGAATGGAAAAATCGGTGTCTACACCCGCCCTCAGACACTAAAGGGGGGGTTAGAGGGGCAGATAGGCTTCACCATCATCGATTCGCTCGCTGATCTTAACGCCCAAGTCATCCGGGATGCTCCGCTTATAAATGCTCGTTTCCCGACAGGCGAATGGGGCGGTGTCAATCAGGCTCAACTGCTTCCGGATGGCAGAATCCTCGTCCTAGGCCATCGGGCCTACCGGGACGAAAAGAAGGCCCGTCACTATTTTCCCTGGGCCTTTGTCCACGATCCGGTTACCGGAGAAATTCAGGACTTGGGTATTCTCGCCGAAAGTGCCGATTTCCCTTCCGGGGTCGCCAAGGCTTGGGATCTTCGGGACGTTTTGTTCTCCGCCGGCTTTATCCTGGAAGGCGACAGACTGACTCTTTATACCGGAACGCGGGACACCGAAGCCGGAAAGATAGTCATCGGGAATTTTAAAATACCCCCACGCCTTCCTAATGCCCGCCTTCGCCGCGAGCCTATTCACCTCGAAAATTGACAAAACAACGGTTCTTTTGACAAAATCCCATTAATGATAGAACGGTACGGTCGGGTGACTGGCGTCATCAAGGAACGGATCGAGTCCGGCAGCCAGCCGGTACCCCGGAAGTAGCTATGTTTGAAACCGACAAGCGTCGTCTCGTCGCCGGCGCCCAGGCGGGGAGGCGCGCCCTTCTCGCGAAATTCGGCCGGGAAAAGCCTTAATTCGCTAGTCCTACACTGGCCCCCGACTGGCCATGAAAAGACTGGGCATGAAGATCGGCGATGTCTTGGTTTATGGCGCTCATACCCGACTCCAAACGCGCCTTGACGCTCTCGATTAAATAAAGATTCAAAAAGACCTGGCCATTACGGGTAACCACCATGCTTTCGACGTCGTCCGGCTGTCCAGCCTCGACATCCAAAACCACCCCCGACTCGTGCAGATAAGCCGTTCTCATTGTTTGGCACAAGGAGCAGGAAAAACACCAGACGTGAATAATCGGATCGGTTTCCGAATGCGCTACTTCTCCTAGACCAATGTAATTCTCAACCATAGTTTCGCTATTCTACTACACTTATTGTGAGCTGTTTTAACGATGTTCGTACCTTTTTTAGAACAAATTACTAAATTGGCTCACCGCTCAGCCCAGCGAGCCTCGGAGATCCCGAGTATCTCCTCGGGACTCCCCAGCCCGCAATCGCTGAAGCGATGCGGGCTGGGCTGATGCAGGCAGGGACGATTAGCAAATTCCACGTTTCTCTACTTCCGGAATTTGCTTAATATTCAACCCAATATACTTAAGGTTGCTTTAATTGACGCATTGTCTGTATTAACCAACTTTACTCTATCCTCATATCTACTACGCAGGGGTGTCAGGAATTCATCTGTCCATGAAGGGGTTAATACTAGTACGTCCTTGAAATCAACGATTACTTCTTCTGTATCTACAACGTCTTTAAGTGTAGGTTGAAAAGCTAGCCACGCCTCCTTGCCTGAAGGTCTCGACACTAATGTCGTACCAAACTTTTTTAATTCAATTATCATTTTGAGTTTTCAAATCCAATAATAGCAATACATCCTCTAATATATTCTTCTCCCCGTGAGATAGAAAGCTCTTTGTCGTACTCTTTCAAAAATAAACTTGCATCACCCGTTTGAAACTTAAGAGTGAAGGGGTTTTCAATTATAACTGCCCTGACAAACTTCAGCCCATTCCCTCTCGCTTCTGGAAATCGACCCGACACCGTCTCAGTAAAAGCTACTTTCAACGCCTGGCTGGCGTCAGTCAATTCTGGTCTTATCCGTTTGAGAGTAGTCAGTATTCCCTGTCCCCGGTCGGCCAATACAATATTTTTATTCCTCATGTCGTATGAAAAATATATTCCGGTAACGTCTGGCCAGTTGCCAAGATTGTGATCAAACGAATTGTTGCCTATCTCTCCTGCGACAGCACTCAACAACGATACGGCCGATTCAGACACTTTACCTTGGAGTGTGTGTTGGAGCTTTTCGAGCCGCGCCTGGAATACGTCTCTCGTTTGGCAATATACATCGTTTGACGGGGGAGCCCCTGCGGAAGCCAAGGCCCATTGTCTGGCGAGCGTGCTTTCATTTCGCAAAAAAATATCAACGTCCTCTTGCCGATAGAAACGATGCCCCAAGGGGCCACTTCTAATCGAGGGCAACCGGTGGGAGACATCCCACCTTCTGAGAGTATCTATCGACGTACCCAGCTGCTTTGCTGTAACTCCAATTGAAATGAGGCTATTTGGCATAGTTTTTGTCCAATCTAACTATATGTTACCATACCTGAGCAAACCTATGCAAATCTGCGCTTACCTATGCAAACCTATGCATATTCAAATAGTGACCTCACAGGGAATCGTTCGCTAAGCGTTGCTGGCAGGGACGATGAAAATATAATGTTGTGACCCCGAGCGGATTCGAACCGCTGATCTTCTCCTTGAAAAGGAGACGTCCTGGACCGACTAGACGACGGGGCCAATTGGAGGGCTGTGCCCTACCGTAGCCTTGGCGAAGGTGGGCCCGGTGGGGCTCGAACCCACAACCGCTTCCTTAAAAGGGAATTGCTCTACCATTGAGCTACGGACCCAAACGGACTATATTTTATCATTTGAACCCATCTACCGCCAATTTTGGAAAGAATATCTCCCGGGTGAAGTCTGCGGTCCGTTATGGTATTCTGATAATCATGGAAGAAAAAGAAAAATGTCCTAAGTGCGGTTCATTACTCGGTGATATTGTCGAGACGGCGAGCGGAAAAAAGCTCCAACGCTGTTCCAGTGGATCCTGGAACAAAGAAACCAAAAAGAACGAAGGCTGTGATTACGTCAAGTGGCTCACCATCGAACCCAAAACTCTTGATGAGAAATGTCCCAAATGCGGTCATCCTTTGGTAATGCAGTTCACCCGTTCCGGCAAAAAAATGAAGAAATGCAGTGCCGGAGGCTGGGACAAAGAAACCAAGAAGGCGACCGGCTGTGACTATATCGAATGGGTCAATGGCACCACCGAGAAGCTCGATGAGGATTGTCCGCAGTGCGGCCAAAAACTGGTCCTCTACACCACCGCTAATGGCAAAAGAATGAAAAAGTGCTCAACCTCCGGCTGGGATAGTCAGGCGAAAAAAGCCACCGGCTGTCCTTATATTGAGTGGCTCAAGGGCAATTTCAACCAACCAACCAAAGGCGAGGAATTCCTCCCTCCTGAAGAAGGCATCTTTTGAGAATCAATGAAGCATATTTCATCGCCACTAAACTCAAAAATAAACCGGCATCCGTAACTTTTTATGCCACCGTTTAGTTCATGGCAAAAAAGAAATAAGTATGGCGGAAAAAGTTAAGTCGGCGGGTAAGGGGAAAAAGATTATCGCCGGAGACACCTTTGTCACCAAGGAAAAAAGAAACGTTCGCCTGGCTTCGGTTAGTGCCCCGGAATCAGAGGACTGTGGCGGGAAAGAGTCCAAGAAGGAACTCGAGAAATTAATCTTCGGAAAACCTCTCTATCTTAAGGTTTTATACAATGACATCTACGGTCGCCTTGTCAGTCTGGTCTACACCACCGATGGTTTGGTGAATGAGAAAATGCTCCAGGGGGGATACGCCTACTACAATGGCACGGCGGGGGAGCCGGAGGGGATAAGTAAAGAAGCGGAAAGCGCCAAAACAAACCACATCGGCATTTTCGGCCCCGGGTGCACCCAACTAATTAATCCGGACAATCCCAAATGCGTCATCAAAGGCAACAAACGCCTTCGTGGCGGCGGTACTGCCCAGTATCGTTTTCCCGGTTGCCGGCAGTACAGCAAAACGATCATCCAACTTTATTTGGGCGATCAGTGGTTTTGCACCGAAACCGCGGCCAAAAAGGCCGGTTTTACCAAAGGAGCCGATTGTCTTGATAAGAGTTGGCCATAAAAAGCCTTCGTAGTGGACTAAAGTCTTTCTTTGCTAACCGTTCCTCCCTCCAGCAGGAAGCGACGGAAAAATAAATCGACCACCTCGTTTTTCTTTTCTTTGGTCAGTTTTCCCGGTATTTCCGGTACCAGCGCCCCCCTGATGACTCCGTTTCTGATCGCCCAGGCATCAAAAGAACCGCCCGAGTAGCCTTCCGCCGCTTTGGGAAAGTAATGATAACCGTCCACAAAGGAAAAATTCAGAGTCGGGTCCTTGGGGTCATCGAGTCCGTTGAGTAAGTTTAGTCCGAGAACCTCAATTTCCGCCTTAAATTTTTTCCAGGCTTCACCCCCGCCGATACCGCAATTGATGTCATAGAGATAAAGGGTGGATTCCCAGAAGGTGTCCTCATGAAAAGTTGCCATCAGGTCAAACTTGTGATCACGCACAATCGACAAATTCGCCTCGACCTCAGCCACCCGGCTAGCGTCAAAAAAATTGCGGTTTAAATCCAGGCCGTCCATATTAACTCGCTTCCGTGCGGCCAGCGCCGAAGGGGAAACCACCGGCACATAAACAAAATCAGGCAGTCTTGCCTCGTAT
>ERZ1292623.3450-Hain-H51-01um-R1-3450-length-13477-cov-4_pt1 | contig 13477 bp, 8 predicted proteins | sample MGYA00564398_ERZ1292623 | MGnify/ENA primary metagenome ERZ1292623 (study PRJEB36523, sample SAMEA6512633) | groundwater metagenome | collected 2019-01-07 | study: AquaDiva: Metagenomics assemblies of 32 groundwater samples
TTTTTGGATATCGGGGCGCGTATTCCCAAAGGAGTTTTGCTGATGGGTTCTCCCGGCACCGGTAAAACTTTGCTTGCAAAAGCTGTGGCGGGGGAAGCCGGAGTTCCTTTTTTTCACATGTCGGCATCGGAGTTTGTTGAAATGTTTGTGGGCGTGGGAGCCTCTAGAGTAAGAGATTTATTTAAAATGGCAAAAAAAGCGGCTCCCGCCATAATATTTATTGATGAAATTGATGCCGTGGGCCGTCACCGCGGAGCGGGCTTGGGGGGCGGGCATGACGAACGCGAGCAAACACTAAATCAAAGTTTGGTGGAGCTTGATGGGTTTGAAACCAACGAATCGGTAATTGTAATGGCGGCTACCAATAGGCCCGATGTTTTGGATCCTTCTCTTTTGCGCCCAGGGCGATTTGACCGCAGAGTTGTGCTTGACCTTCCGGATATTGGCGATAGAGAAGAAATTTTAAAAATCCACTCTCAAAAAAAACAGATTTCCAAAGACGTTTCTTTGCGGAGAGTAGCGGAAAGAACTCCGGGTTTTGCAGGTGCGGATCTTTCGAATTTAGTAAACGAAGCCGCAATTTTGGCGGCGCGCCAAAATAGAAAGGAACTCAATCAAAGCGATCTTTTAGAATCAATTGAAAAGGTTCTTTTGGGTCCAGAGCGCAAAAGTCATATTCTTTCAGAAAAAGAAAAAAAGATTTCGGCTTACCACGAAGCGGGGCATGCGTTGGTGGCGGCGGCCATGCCGGAAACTGACCCGGTGCATAAAATTTCTATTGTCTCTCGCGGTAGAGCGGCTGGATTTACCCTTAAACTCCCAACGGAAGACAAGCACTTATACAGCAAAACGCATTTTGTATCCGAACTCGCGGTCTCTTTAGGAGGATATGCTGCGGAAGAAATTGTTTTTAAAGAGCTGACCACCGGAGCTTCTGATGACCTCAAAAAAGCAACTGATTTAGCAAGAGCCTTGGTTACAAAATATGGGATGTCGGAAAAACTGGGACCCATTGCTTTTGGAAAGGAAGAGCAGATATTTTTGGGCAGAGAATTTACCGCGCACAAAGATTATTCAGAAAATCTTGCCTCAAAAATTGACGACGAAGTTTCCCGTTTTATGAAAAACGCTTTTAAAAAAGCCAAAGACATATTAGTGAAGCACCGCGATGCTCTTGAAGCTTTAGCGCAAAAACTTATTACCGAAGAAACAGTAGAGCGCGACGAATTTGCAGAGTTTGTAAAAAGCTACGGATTGGTTACAACGTAGTGCGTGTGCCAGGACTCGAACCTGGAACCACCGAGGTATAAGCTCGGTGCTCTACCATTGAGCTACACACGCATAAGTTGTATATACCATATTTTTTTCTGTGTAAAAAGAAAGCCCCGCGCATTTGCGCGAGGCGTGTTTTAACGTACTCTTTCAAATATTTTTTGACCCTCGGCAAAACTTATATCTGCATATTTTTCTCTTTTATGTTTTTTGCCATTGAAACTGTATCGCACCAATTGAATTTCAGCTATTTCATCTTCTTTCTCCGGATTTAATTCAGATTCCGGCACTTCAAAACTGTCTAAATGCACAGTTTTGCCCCATAAAAAATAAACACGTTCTAACGTTTTTTCTAGCCAAGATTTAGGATTAAGTTCAAGATAAGGCAAAGCGCTTATGTAATTTCCAGAAAACCGGTGTGTTAATTGAAGTTCTCCATTGTTATCATAGTTTCCGTTTTCTATTCGTATTATCGGATTGCCGTAAAGTGTCCAAGATCTTTTTAGTAGCGCCCTTATAATTTCTGGTCTATCCTCTATAATCTCATCTATTATTTCCCCTGTTAATTGTTCAATGCGAGTATTATAGATATATATTTTTTGTTCGTGAATAAAATCATCTGTAAAGAAATTTTCTACCAGCATTCTATCACTGTAACTTGCGCGCACTTCAAATATTTTTTTATTACCTAATCCAGCGTGAATATCCCAGTAAGATTTTTTATGCGGATCAGTGCATTCATTATATTCCTTACCGAATCTGCCTTTATCCCATCTTTCTTTAATGTGTTCAAATAGACCGTATCCTATTCTATACCAATTTAAGCTGTATTTGTTTTCAGCTAGAACTCTTGAGTGATAATAATTAAACACATCATGTTCTTTATCGTTCAATAAACCCTCTTTAAATAGCCGCCTCATTATATGAACATGTATGTAAGTTGCCCAGCCCTCGTTTCCCATTTTGGTTTTCATTTGAGGAGTTAGGTGGCGTTGCTGATCGCGAATTTCTGATACAACATCTGCTTTCCACGGTTCAAAACGCAAAACTTCCGAATGCCGTAAAATATAAAGCAATACATCGTACATTGGTACCGGAGGAGTTTTTCTTGCAAGCCACCTTAATTTTTTTTCACCCTGTTTTATTTCTTCTTTGGTTAATTCTTTCTTTGGAGTTTTGTTGACTGCGTTGCGCTTTAGTTTAGCATGCTCATTTGCTAAAAGCTGTTCGCGAATTTCATCTTCCGGCACATCTTCGTTGGTAAAAATATCTAACGGCAGGTGAGTTTTTAGAGAATCGGCTGCGTCAAGGGTATTTTCATATTCTTCTATGCCATATTTTTGTTCATAAAATCTAAATCTGTCCGCGGCTGATCTTGCAGATGAGGCTATATCTGAAGCCGCGCGACCTGCTTGCAAGTAATGGCTTGCCAGAAAAGAGTCTACGTGGCCATAAACATGAGCTATGACCAAAACATTAAGTGCAAACGGATTTGTTTCCACTAAAAATGCTTTTGGCGTTTCAAAGTTCCAAACTTGTTCATAAGGTATACCGCCGCCATGGTATTCGTAAATAGTACGATAGTATTCCCAATCTCTGCCGAATTGCCAGTATGAAAAGTTATCCGGAAAACCATATGACATACCTTCAATGACGCGTTTTACTGGCACTACTTCAAAAATAATATCTTTAGTAAGTAATCCCATTTCTTTTGCGATTTCATGAATCCGAATTTCAAGTGTTTTTAGTCTTTCCAGTTCTTCTTTGGTCATGATTTTACCCACCTCGTTTTTTTAAGGAATTCTTTGATTGCCGGCCAGATTTGTTCTTTATTTTCTATTTTAACCGCAAGAAAAGGAAAATCTTTTTCGCCTGCGTAGACTGTGATTTCTTTTTCCTCGATATTTTTTATCAACGGAAATTTTTCTGTAAATTCTTCAATCAAGCCCGAATAATCATTCTGATTTGGATTTAAATTGACTTCACCGTAAGCTACCATTTGCACCCCCTTTTGAATTAGTTTATGTGCTTCTTCTACGGTGCGCTGTGGATTAAAGTCATCACCGTCGGAAAAATGGAAAGAATAAACATTCCAAGAATTAGTTGGGTATTCGGTATCAACTAAATCGTTGGCTATTTCATAAGCCGTGTAACACAGTGTTCCTCCAGATTCTAACGTATGGAAAAAGTCATCTTCATCAACCAAGCGTGCTTGTGAATGATGAATAATAAAACGCACAGCAACCTCTTTATAACTTTTTCTTAGGAGTTCAATAATCCAAAAAAGTAAAGATCTTACCAAATATTTTTTTTCTGTGTACATAGAACCCGATACATCCATCATGGCAAGTAAGACTGCTCTGGATTTAAATTCAATATCTTCTTCAACTTTAAGGAACCTTAAATCGTCTTGATGCGCAATTATAAACGGTTGAAGTTCATCATTTGGCGTAAGGTTTGACACAAAATCCTTACTTTTGAGCAACTTCAACGCGTCTTCCAAAATTCCTTCGGAGTTTTTTAAAGCATCGTAACATTCATGAGGTAATCGCTCGGTTTCTTTCATGAGGAAATGCAGATAATGATAAAAACGTTTAAATCCTTCCTTTTTGGTTTTACCCACATGCAACAAAGACCACGGCCCCGTATGTGTAACTCCGGAAACAGTAATACCGGCAATAATTTCCAAGTCTTTTACATCTTTTTCCTCCAAATTTGGAAGGCCTAAATCTTCCAACATCATGGAGATCAGCTCTTCTATTTCCATTTCACTTTCTAGTTCGTCAATACCTGGTTCGTTTTCGCCGGGTTGTCGCCTGATAATATCACCTGATTTTCCTGAGCCTTGCCCAATCCCGCCGCCAATACTGCCATTTTCTTCTCCCTGGTTTTCGTCATCAATTGGGCGTTTGCCTTGCCTGATATGCGGATTTTGCAATCTTTTTATTCGTACTTTTATTATTTTCCCCTTTTTTTGAGTTATGATATTTTCATCGGCAATTATGTCTGGAATTCTTTGTTTAACAAGTTCCTTTTGTTTTTCTCTGTGTCGCCTGGCATCTTTAGAGCCTTTATATGCAGTAGGACTTGGAACTATGATTGGCATAAAGCCCCCCCTTTATTGAATTTTCAATGAATTTATTCTAATAACATTCTTAGCATTCTAAGAGAAAAATAAAAAGAGCGGTAAAAATACCACTCTTTTTTATCAAATATTTATAATTAACTTTTTTTGAATTCGTAGAAGCGTTCCGACACCTCTTTTCCGCAAATATCACAAAAACCTAATTCACGAAGACCGTCAAACAAATCTTTGGCTCGGCGTTTTTCTTCTTCAGATCTTGGCCGCACTGGATCCAAAAGAAATATGATATTAGTTTGATTGTCTTCCACAAGCTTTTTTTCCGCAGCTTCATCCAGGGGTTCATAGTTTGCGTTTGGATTAGCCTCCAGGTATTCCAAGAATTCGCCGCGATGAATATCCGCAGAAGATTCAGAAACACCCATATGTTTTTCTATGCTTTTCATAAATCCTAAGTCGGGTTCAATTGGTTTTCCGGTTATCGGATCTCGTTCAATGTCTGCAAGCTGTCTGCGCACAAATTTTCTGTTTTGCGCGCGAAACATTCGTACTTCCTTGCAATATTTTTCTATAATGCTTTTTTTGATATCATCATATGCTCTTACAAAAGCTTTGGTAACTGTTTTCACCACAAAATCTTTATATTCAGACATTACATTACTAGCTTCGCCCGCTGTAAGCAATTCACGGAAACGCTTGACTTCTTCAGGAGTATATCCCATACGATGTTCAAATACTTCATAAAGCGCTCTAATTGCTGTAAGCGGTGTTAAGCAACCATCAACTTTTTGGCTTGCTAGGGCGGTGTTTAACGCCGTAAGTACGTCTCGGTAGCTAATACCAAACATGCCCTCGCGCTTTTCTATATCTGTGTCTGGATTTTGCCATTCCTCAACTAGCGATCTTACATCTATTGGATGTTTATCTTGATCTTCTATGGCAGTAAGAACGCTTTCGCCATTGTACGCCTTGAGTTTTTTAAGACGGTCAACGCCGAATTTGGGAGAATCGTTAAGACGCGTTAACACCGCAAATACAGCCGCGACCATATAGGTAGCATCGGGAATATGAATGTTTCTTAGTTTTCGAAAATCGCTATCGCGCTCGATAAGTTTTTTATACACCAAAATTTCATCTTTAACGCGCAATGTGTATGGAAAGGGTACAACAAACATACGATCATGTAGGGCAGCATTGTTTTGGTCCGCTGAAAATTCTTTAAATTCTTTGATATTGCAGTGTCCCAACACAAAAGTGTCGATATACAAATGTGGAAAGTTTGAACCCTGAACTTTGATCTTTTTTTCTTCAGCTAAACTTATAAAAACACGGATAATTTTAATATTGGCGCCGGGTTTTAAATCTTCAATTGCTTCGAGTATTCCTCGATTAGCTTTTTCTACTTCGCCATTTAATTCAAAAGCTTTTGGATGATCATAACCTTTAGTACTGGTAATTTGTATATTTTCTCTTCCAATAAGGCGCGATTCATCTTGTGCAAGATCCGCTGAGGCTTCAAACGAACCAATGCCGCGCACTCCTTGAATAGAGAAGGTAAAAGTTTCAACAGGCAAATCCCACCAACGAATTTCTCCACTTGCTTCCGTAAGTTGATTAATTACCAAATCGCGGCACACGGGGCACAAATCTCCTTCAATTGGCGGAATTCCCAACTCATCTTCAATTGGTTTTGCGCCTTCTGGATGTTCTGCGGGGTCCCACCAGTTTTTGCGGAGATATCTGGGTAATGCGTTTAATGGCTCTTCGTGTATGGGGCAACCCTTAATCATAAACACCGGCTTTTTGCTATAATGTTCCAACGCCTTTTTAAGAATTGTTGCAAAAGTCGATTTTCCTGAAGAAGTTGGTCCAACTAACTGCAAAACATATTTTCCCGAAGATGCTCGCATGGCACCATTTATAATATGTTTTACAACTTGATTTGTAGGAGCCTCCATTCCAAAAAGTTCTTTGGAGAAAAGCAAATATCTTTTATCTGCCCCCAACCAGCGTTCGTGTTCTGGTATGTCCTCGGTTCGATGGTCTTCAATAATTTCCAAAAGTCGTTCTGGAGAAAGTTGGGGAATTTTTGGATCTTCTTTTACGAGATCTATATACTGCCTCAGATTCATTTCTTTGTATTCGGCCTTTTTTCGGCGTTTTCGCTCTATATCTCGCTCAATAATATGATTAATATGACTGTGATCAATGTGATTATCTGGTACCATGGCATACCCCTCTTATTGTCAATGAATGTATTTCTAGAATATATCTTACTACTAAATACATATAAATCAACCCCTTTTGCCAAAAAACGCAAAGCAAGTATTATATATAGGTGGAAAAAAAATATTATATTAAAGCAGGCACCGCTCTGGATTTTAAAGGAAGCGACAAGGTTATTTATCGAATGCTTGAGATTTTCCCCGGGGCTTTGGCGTGGGTGACACTTTCGGGCATGTTTTTTATGTCTTACTTTGCGCCTTTGTGGGCAGCGGTTTTTATAATTATTTTTGATGTTTACTGGTTGGTAAAAACTGTTTTTTTGTCGTTTCATTTGCGCGCCAATTTTAAAAGAATGACCGAAAATTTAAAAATAAATTGGCAAGAGCGTCTTTCACGATTGCGCTACGAACATATTTGGCATCTTGTGATACTGCCAATGTCCAAGGAGCCATACGAGGTAGTAAAAGACACTGTTTTGGCAATTTCGGAAAGCAGTTTGCCAAAAGAAAAAATGATTTTAGTTTTGTCATACGAAGAAAAATATAAAGAAAGAGGCAAGGATATAGGGGATAGGGTCAAGGCGGAATTTGAAAACTCATTTCCGAACTTTTTTGTTACAATGCACCCCGAGAATCTCGAGGGAGAAATTCCAGGCAAAGGAAGCAACGAATCGTGGGCGGCAAGGTTTATAAAAGAAAACTTTATTGATCCTGAAAAAATTCCTTATGAGGATATTATTGTTTCTTCATTTGATATAGATACCAGAATTTACAGACAATATTTTGAGGTGCTAACTTGGAATTTTTTAACCGCTCAAAATCCTACTAAAAGTTCTTATCAACCAGTGCCTGTTTACAACAATAATATTTGGGCAACACCCGCGCTTTCAAGGGTAGTTGCAACCTCGGGTACGTTTTGGCAAATGATGCAGCAAGAGCGTCCCGAGAGGCTTACAACATTTTCTTCTCACTCAATGAGCTTTAAAACACTTGTGGAAATGGATTTTTGGCAGAAAAATATTGTCTCCGAAGATTCGCGAATTTTTTGGAACGCGCTTTTGTTTTATGACGGCGCCTACCAATCTACCCCTCTTTCTTATCCTATTTCTTTGGATGCAAATTTAGCACCCACTTTTTGCGGAACCGCAAAAAATGTTTACAAACAGCAGCGCAGATGGGCGTGGGGGGTTGAAAATTTTCCATACACAGCATTCGGGTTTATAAAAAATAAAAAAATAGCCTTACGCAAAAAAATTTATTATCTATCTACCATGGTTGAAGGATTTTGGTCGTGGTCCACAAATTCTATTTTGATTTTTGCTTTGGGATGGTTGCCGCTTTTGCTGGGCGGGAGAAGGTTCAATCAGTTTGTGCTTGCTTATAATTTGCCACAGATTACTCGGCTTATTATGATGTTTGCTATGATGGGGCTTGTGACATCTGCAATTATTTCAATGAAGCTTCTTCCGCCAAAACCAAAAGAATATGGTAAAAAACAAACCCTAGGCATGCTGTTGCAGTGGGTTTTGGTGCCAGTTACTATTATATTTTTTGGAGCGCTTCCAGCGCTTGATGCTCAAACTCGCCTTATGTTTGGCAGGTACATGGGTTTTTGGATTACACCAAAAGAAAGGAAATAGTCTTTTATTTTTTGTGAGAAAATGCTAGTTTTTCTATATTGCGCCCGTCGTTCAATGGATAGGACGCAGGATTGCGGATCCTGTAATCGAGGTTCGAATCCCCGCGGGCGCGCAAAATGGAATTAAATTCTCAACTTGAGCATGTTTTTCGCGTAACTCCACGGCAGCGCTTGGCGCTGAAAAAATTAGGGATTTTTACGTGCGAGAATTTGCTGGAACATTTTCCATATAGATATGAAAACCCCGCGGATTTTAAGAAAATCTCTGATGTTTTGTCGGGAGAACGGGTGAGGGTTGCGGGGCGTGTAGCTAAAATTGAATTTGAAAAGACTTGGAAGAAAAAATTAAATATTGCAAAAGCCACGATAGAAGACAATACAGGAAAAATAGAAGCTGTATGGTTTCGCCAGCCGTATATTGCGCGCATGTTGCCCGAAGGTTCCACTGCCGTGTTTTCTGGAAAAATTGGAATACGCTCCGGAAAGTATTATATTGCAAATCCGCTTTATGAATTTATTCCAAAAAATTCTTTGGAAGAATTTTTTGCCCCGCGAAGCTCTAGCGGAGTGGGGCGTCTATACCCTTTGTACTCCACCTCCGCCGGCATAAGTTCACTGTGGATTCAAAAACATATAGAAAAAATCTTGCGCGAGGTTGAAGTAAATGAGTTTTTGCCGGAAAATATTGTAAAAAAATATAATTTACCAGAAAGAAACAAGGCGCTGCGCTTAATTCATTTTCCAAAAAACGAATTACACGCAGAGGCTGCAAAAAAACGTTTTGCTTTTGAAAAAGTATTTTTGTTTCAGCTCTCAAGAATGAAACATAAAGAAGATTTAAAAAATTCTTTTGGATTTAAAATTAAAAATACCCCGGCGCTTAAAAAAGAATTTTTGGAGCTTTTGTCTTTTAAGCCGACTGCATCTCAGCTAAAAACAATGGAGGATGTAGAAAAAGATTTTATTTCCGGAAGCCCAATGAATCGGCTCTTGGAGGGAGATGTAGGCTCTGGAAAAACAATGGTTGCGGCATATGCCGCGTTTTTGGCGGCCAAAAATGGAGCGCAGGCAACGTACATGGCGCCAACTGAAATTTTGTCTCGCCAGCATTTTGAAATTTTTTTTAAGCTTTTAGGGCAGTCAAACATAAAAGTGGGGCTTTTAACTTCCTCTATTTCTGAAAAATTTCCTTCAAAGATAAATAAAGATTTGCCAACGCATGTGTCAAAAAACCAACTATTAAAATGGGTAAAAGTTGGGGAAATTCAAGTGCTTTTGGGCACTCACTCTTTGATAGAAAAAAAAGTGGAGTTTAAAAACTTGGCTCTTGCGATGGTGGATGAACAGCACCGCTTTGGAGTGGACCAGCGCGCGCGACTACTCAAAAAAAATTCATTAATTCCTCACTTTCTTTCAATGTCGGCAACCCCAATACCGCGCACTCTTGCACTTTCAATTTATGCTGATTTGGATATTTCTCTTATTTCTGAGCTTCCTCCGGGAAGAGTGCCGATTGAAACAAAAATTGTGCCTCCAAAGGAGCGTGATATCGCCTACGCGTTTATCAGGCAAAGACTCGTAAATGGCGAGCAGGCTTTTGTAATATGTCCACGTATTGAAAAATCTGATAAAGAAACAATGTTGAAACTTGAAATGAAATCAGTAAAAGAGGAATACGAAAAGTTAAAAAAAAGCGTGTTCCCAGAGTTCGAAATTGGTATTATGCATGGAAAACTTTTGCCCAAGGAAAAAGAACAAACTATGAAAGATTTTAGAGACAAGAAACTCAAAATTTTAGTTTCAACTTCTGTGATTGAGGTAGGTGTAGACGTGCCCAATGCCACGGTAATGATGGTAGAGGGCGCGGAGCGTTTTGGGCTTGCGCAAATGCATCAGTTTCGCGGGAGAGTAGGCAGAAGCGAAAAACAATCATACTGTTTTATTTTCCCAGGTTCATATTCTGAAAATTCCCGTAGGCGGCTCAAGGCTTTGCGTGAAGCCAAAAGCGGCTTTGAGCTTGCCGAGTATGATCTTGAATTCCGCGGAGCAGGGGAGCTAACGGGTAAAAACCAGTGGGGGGTTTCGGATATCGGTATGGATGCTTTGCGCAACCTCAAAATGGTTGAAGCCGCCAGAGTGGAGGCGCGATCTATAATTGAAAACAGCTTACTTTCAGAATATCCGCTACTTGCCGAAAAAATCAAAACCCTCGAAAATTCCGAGATTCACCTTGAGTAAAAATTAACCCTTGGTGTATTCCTCTTTTCCTTCCGCACAGTCAGTATCGAATTCTCTGCAATCGCAAAGAAGTTCCTCACTTGGTTGTATGTCGCGCAGCGCAATCTCCATTCCTTCTGGGTCATCAGGGATATCCATTGAAATTACATTTGGATTACTAGAATGGTTAAAAAAACGCGCGTCGTCAAATAAAATAACATACTTTTTGTCTACAATGCTATGGTAACAGTAGTGTTGGATAAAATATTGGGCGTTTTGTGGCAACTTGGCGAGTTCTCTTTCTGTTAATTTAATATCTAATCCCGGAGAAAATTTCCAAATAGGTGTGTTTTTCGGAATAAACTCATCTGCAAAAAGGCCGATACCATGAATTTTGCTTGGACCAAGTTTTGTTTTTACTAAAAGCATCGCTTGTTTAACTTTATTTTAAATATGGTACTGTAACTTGTTTTTCATCTGTATTTATTGCTTTCCCGTTTTCGTAAACCACAAAATTTCTTTCCTCGAGTTCCTTAAAAAATTCTTCTGGAGGAACAATTGCTTCTGGGGCAAAGCTACCGCTTTGAGAAATTCGCCCATCTTTTATCATTTCCGCCATTATTACTGCGGGGAATCCTGTGTCTATGTTGCATCCCGAATCTTCCCAACCTTTAACTGGTGGTACAATACACTCCATTAAGATTCTTTTTTTCTTGCCGTTTTTTATTCCAACAATATCCACCCAAAGATTTTCTTGTTCTTTATATCCTTGTGGGGAATTTAATTTTTTAAACACCGGAGCCAAAAGGTCAAATGGAGCTATTTTTACACCCTCAATTTTTAATGGTTTGTCACTATGAAATCCCAAATCTATGAGGCTATGAATTTTTACTAGTGAGTGTTCTGGAAAACCCGCAAAAAATCTGATAGTTTTTAAGCCTTTGTTTTTGAAATATTTATAAAAAGTAAAAAGTTCTGGATGCTGCACCAAAAAACATTTTTGTTTTCCTATCGCACGGTAATTTCTTTCTCTTACTATTTCTAAGGGCTTTCTCTGGATCCATTGCCCATTTTCTACAAGTCTTGGATCGTAAGTAAACTCTTCCAAAATACTTTTCATTGAAAACGGCACTACAAATTTTTCCATATTGGAATCCCATGAAAAACCTACGTCTACGCTTTCCAATTTGTCAAATTTTTCTGAAGCATGTTTTAACATCACATTTCCTATACCGGGTACGGATCCACAACCAGTGATTGCTGTGCGGTTTATGTTTTTAAACTTTCTATCCATATTGAGTTGTTGGCGGGTTAGTTCAATCCATGATCCCAAATCAACGCAGTGCATATTTGTGGCAAGACATGCTTTGTAAACATTCAAATTCCAATACATGTCGGCGCAATTTATAACAATATCCGAACCAGATTTTTGCAAAAGTTTTGTAGTCTCTTCTACGTTTCTTAGGTCAATACGCTTAAAAACGGTTTTACGATTTTTAAATTCTCGCAACAGTTTGCGTATTTTTGTTTGATAGAGATCTGCGGTAAAGATGGAATATCCTTGTTTGAGCAAGTCTTTTGTTACTATAAGCCCTTGCATTCCATCGGCGCCCAAAATTACAAAGTCATATTTCATAAGTTATTTTTATTTATACTAAATATCCCCACGATTGTAATCTGTCGCTGTCTGTATGCCAGCGAAGACCGATATCTGTTCTATAAAATTTATTTTGCAGAATAATATTATCTATTCTGTTGTATGCCATTCTGCGTGCTTCGGCTACAGTGATGCCCGAACCAGTTACTACCAATGCATAACCAGAATCTCCAGCCAAGTGCCAATCTTCATTTATAAGTTTGACATCACCCAAGTGAATACCTTCCAAATTTTGTTTTTTAAAGATTATAGAAAGATCTCGGTAGATTTCAGAAGCTCCTTTATCGTTATATGGAAATGGAGGCACTGCAACTACAACGCCAACTTGAAATCCTTTTTTTGTACGAAGATCAAATTGTTCTCCTTTGGCTAGTTTTAACAGCCATTCTCCGGTTGGAGACAAAATACCGTCGAGGTGTATTGAGGTGGTGGGGTAGCCAAAACGCGCTGTAAATTCCAAAGGATAAACCGCAGTATTATTTGCTATACAGTTAATATCGATATACCCCACATAATTGCTTTTTGCCAATGGTTCTTTCATTTTTTCAAGCGTTGTTTTAAAAATTGGATTTGGATTGCTCCAGTACATTAAAGTACCCATTTCTGGTGTATGCGGTCCTATGTCTCCCGGAAAAAGTTTTTTATGTTCGAAATTGATATTTACAGGGTAAATAAAATCATTTCCGTTGAAAAAAGCTCCAATGCCAACTTCAACTCCAGAAACAAATTTTTGGAGTTGAAATTTTTTATATTTCTTGGACCAAGAATCTTTGTTATGAGTAAGAACTTCAATTAAATCACTGCCAGATTCATCGTGACCTACAAATAAAATTCCTTTTTGTTCGGAAAGTACATTGCCCGAAGGCTTAAACACATATCTGCCAGGATTTTTTTTTAAAAAATTAATTGCCTCTTCGTAATTAAAGAAGTTCCAGTGTGGGAGAATGGTCATGCCCATTCTTGCCATTTCTTGCTGGCCAAATTCGCGGTCTTCTTCCAGTTTATCGCTATATTCTGTGGGACCTATGACCAGTTTTCCCTCTTTTCTTAGTGAATCAGCAATTTTGCCAAAACCAGAGTCATCAAACACAATAACATCGGCCCAGCCTTTAAAGTCTTCCCAATGTTCAACTTTGTCGAAAAATCCATCATACACCTCTATATCATCCGGATCTTTATGCCAAAATTTTATTTCATGTCCTTCGTTTTTTATTTTCCACGCAAGGTCTCCGCTTAAACTTTCCCAAGATATGAAAAGAAATTTTATCGGTTTTTGATTTTCGTGATTTTTTTCTCCGTTCGCCATATTTAAAAAATTTTTTGAGAAATAATTAAAAATTTTCTCAACTACTTTATTATTCATCTTTATTTTAAAAAATACAATA
>ERZ1292623.3453-Hain-H51-01um-R1-3453-length-13473-cov-5_pt1 | contig 13473 bp, 11 predicted proteins | sample MGYA00564398_ERZ1292623 | MGnify/ENA primary metagenome ERZ1292623 (study PRJEB36523, sample SAMEA6512633) | groundwater metagenome | collected 2019-01-07 | study: AquaDiva: Metagenomics assemblies of 32 groundwater samples
TACCGATGGCACGGCCTCCGTTACGGAGGGTTCAAGAACCATCACCATCACCGGACCAAGCGTCAAGTATCGGTAATTCCACTCCTTGATCTTCTGTCCGATGACGAGTGGGTCTGCGGTGCCGAGAATCTCGTCTGGATCGATCTCGAGTGAAATCTTTTTTCGCCTTCTCATAATCTTAATCTTGGCTTGAGCACGAATTCGATCAGAGTGATTGCGATAATTGCCAAGAGTATTGCATTTAAATAAATAGGGCCACTGTCACGGCCATAAAATAACTGTATCAAAATCGAAATAAGCACACCTTCAATGAAGATCTTAAAGAGAAAACTGCCAACCAAAATTAGAATCGCAGTAACCCACCACGGTAAAATAAATACGGAGAGTAGAATAACTGGCATAAAGGCAAAGCGGAAATTTTTACTCCAGGACATAAACCTTATTTATGGCATGGATATTAACTGGCAATCTAGCTAAAACTTTTTGAAAAGCGTCGCCCGAATCATTTTTAATATTTTCCACGTTGGCAATTAAGAGATTTTCTGCCCCTGGTAACATGAGCGTCGAGCTTGCCGTTACATTAATACCGCGAGGTAAACGCAGATAAAAGTTCTGGCTCCCTTGCCCTGAGGCAATCACTCTCTCCTCGCCGTCGAGAATAAGTTCGAGATCCTTGCCATAAGCCGAAAATAATTCTATTTTTGATATTTTGGGATATACCTCTATTATCTTACCTAGAGCCACACCTTGATCACTTATGACAACGCGACCGGGCTCTATTCCTTGATCTGAACCCTGATCAATAATAATTGTGTCGTACGGTGATGATCTGATTGATGAGAGGACATACGCGAGATGCCTGTTCTTCCCAGCGCTATGCTCAAGGAGAATGCGTAGGACATAGTTCTCATTTTCTAGCACACTGATCCTCTTGAGCATGCTCCGCTCGGATTGTGATCTTGTTACTTCAACATTATGTGTAATTGAGTTAGTCACTCGCCATATGGGCACAGCTATACGTGAAAATAGGCTAGTAGTTCCATATGCAATTGGCTCACGCAACCAGACAATAATAAAAATTGTAATTATCAAGGACAGAAGTAGATACCCCCTCCACGGTCTACTTCTAGATTGGTAGTTCATCATCGCCTTCAACTAATACTGAACTAAAATTTGCAAGATCCTCCAGTACAAAACCGGCTCCTCGCACGACACAAGTGAGTGGATCCTCTGCAATATAAACCGGCACTTTGAGCTCTTCTTCCAAAAGTTTAGCAAAGTTGGTTATAAGCGCCCCACCCCCGAGTAGCACCAAACCTCTGTGCATCACATCAGCCACGACCTCTGGGGGTGTGTTCTCAAGGACCTCCTTGACCGATTCAACCACTGCGGCGAGAGAAGGGCCAGTTGCCTCTCTTATATCTGCGTCGGTGATGTTGATTTCTCGTGGTAGACCAGTGACTAGGTCACGACCTCTAATTTTCATTTCAAGCGGTTCGTCGAGTTCAGTAGCTGAACCGATCGCAATCTTAATATTTTCGGCGGTTTTCTCACCGATCAATATTTTGAACTCCTCGCGAATATAATTAATTATGTCATCATTAAGTTTATTCCCCGCAATTCTCAAATTTTTTGATGAAACTATTCCGCCTAATGAGATAACGGCAATATCAGTGGTGCCACCACCGATATCGACAACCATTGAACCAACGGCGTCATTCACTGGCAATTTAGTACCAATAGCTCCAGCCATGGGCTCCTCGATCAGGTGCGCTTCGCGCGCGCCAGCATTACGGGCCGCGTCTCGTACTGCCCGCTTTTCTACATTTGTTATACCGGAAGGAATGCCCACGACGACCCTCGGACCCAATAGTTTCTTACCAGAGACATCCATGGCTAATCTAATGAAATGGGCCAACATCTCCTCCGTTGCTTCGAAGTTTGATATCACACCATCAACAAGCGGCTTAACCGCCACTACATGCCCGGGAGTGCGTCCCACCATTTTGTATGCATCCTTTCCCACCGCTACCACTTGGCCGGTTTTCTGATTAATTGCCACCACCGAAGGCTCATTAACCACGATTCCCTTTCCCTTTACATACACAAGTGTATTGGCAGTACCGAGATCAATACCCATATCATCTGAAAATTTCTTTTTGAACCAGTCAAGCATATTTAATTGCTCCCGTTTTTCGATCCTTTACCTCAATGCCACCGGTGGAAAGGCTCTTTTTGCTTATTACATAGCGCGTGGGAATACCAATTAAGTCAGCGTCGGCAAACTTCTCCCCTGCCGCAACGTCCCGATCATCATAAAGAACTTCCTTGCCCTCTTGCACTAATTTCTCATAGAGTGCATCCGCCTCACCCTTAGTCTCCGCATCAAGCGAGAGTAAGTGAATGGTGAAAGGCGCAACTGATTCTGGCCAAACAATACCCTTCTCATCCGAGAGAACTTCAACCACTGTTCCCATTAAACGACTTGGTCCAATCCCGTACGAGCCCATGAAAACAGGAACGCTTTCACCATTTTCATCTTTATATCTCAATCCCAGAGACTCGGAAAAGCGGGTTCCAAGAGTAAATATGTTACCAACCTCCACAGACTTCTTTTCGATGAAATTATCTACCATCAATTCCTTCTTCAGGTCATCCGTAAATATCTCCTTATTGATCGCACCGAGTTTCCCTGTTCTTTCGTCTGTGTATGTATAAATAACATCCTCTCCCGTCTCACAAATAGTCTGGAACTCGTGTGAAAATTTGCTAAATATCCCACCAGACGCAAAAGTTTTTACTGTTCTGTCACTAATACCTACTCGCTCAAATATGCGTTCATAGGAGGTCGAAACCTTCTCGTAGAACTCTATATGAGACTTCTCATCCTTGTTGAATGAATAGAGGTCTTTCATTGGGAATTCTCGTCCTCTCATAACACCTGCTTTAGCCCTAACCTCATTTCTAAATTTAGTATTGATTTGATAGACAGACTTCGGTAAATCTTTATGCGATTGAATATGTTCTCTTAGTATATTTGTGACTGGTTCCTCATTAGTGAGTGCGAGGCCTAAGTCACTCCCATTTTTTAGTTTAGTCTTAAACCAATTATCAACCAATTTATCATCCCATCTTCCTGTTTTCTCCCACAACTCCCTATCTTGAAGTAGTGACATTTGTATTTCCTGCCCGCCGATGGCATTCATTTCTTCACGAATAATATCGCTTATCTTATTCAAGACTCGGAGTCCAAGAGGAAGATACGAATAGACCCCGGCCATTTCTTTGTGTATAAATCCTGCCCTAATCAGGAGTTGCGCGTTCTTGGCTGTTTCGTCTTTGGGGGCCTCTCTACGCGTCTTGGTGAATAAAAAAGATTGTCTCATAAGGAATATCCTATCATAAATTGAGAGGGTGGGTAAGTCTTAATAAATTCATAACCTTGTACGTTCGAGACGGCCGTCTTATTCATACATCCATGTGATCATGTTAACCTATAGTGCTTTCTTAGCCATATGTCACCATCAAATCTTTTTGTTGTTAGATATATAACCTCTTTACCAACCCTCAAATCTGTCTTTAGGAGTGCAATTAAATCTTCGCAAGCATATGGGGAAAGCCACACACTCTGCTGGATCATGACGAAACCAAGTTTACGAAGTTCAGCTCTCAATCTTCCCCTCCAGAACCGCTTCATCTCCTTTATATCGAAGATGATAATTCTCCATTGATTATCCCACTTTTGTTTAACTTGTTTTTGTTCATTGTTAAAACTCAATAAATCAGAAAACATTTGAGCACGACCTTTTTCAGTTATTGTGAGATAGAACTTTCCTGTCTTTGTTTTTTTCCACTCCAACAGCCCATTATGAATAAGACGCTTTGTGGCGGTTGGGATGTATGAACGCAGACTATAATGTTTTCCTCCCAACGACTTAAATTTAACCTCCCGCTCACTTGCTTCTATAAGCATGCCGACACTAACTTCTTTGAACCTTGAGATATACTCCAGAATTTGATTCCGAATCGTCCCCCTTGTCCCTTGTACGTTTGAGACGGCCGTCTTATTCATACAATAGTTTCATGTTGATTTTGCTAGGTTAAAAGATGGGCAATATCCCGATAAGTAATAATGATCATTAGGAGAATCAAGATTGAAAAGCCTATCGTGTTCATAATTCTTGCCACGCGCTCTTTGATGGGCGAGCCCTTAATTGCTTCTATAATTACAAAAAGTAATCGGCCGCCATCAAGGGCCGGAAATGGCACTAGATTAATTACCGCCAAAGAAAGTGACAAGATAGCAGTTATAAGCAAGAGTGAGCTGAAGCCTTGCTCGCTAGCCTGACCAATAATACCGGCAATCCCCACCGGACCGACCACACCTTCAAAGCTAGCCTGGCCGCGGAAAATATTTGTGATAAATTGAAATAAGCCAGAGGCAGTGGCGGTAGTCAGCCTCCATGTTACTTTCAAACCAGGCACAATTGATCCAAAAAAATTCATGTGAGCATCGGCCACTAGATCCATCTCGATTCCCATTAAAGGATCTGGTATTAATTTATATTCTCCCTTATCTGTTTCAAGCACCACTTCTTGCTTATTGTGTGCCTTAACATACCTAATCACATCATCGGGAGACTTGAAATTGTTCACACTAGTTCCAGGCTTTATCCCAGCATTATCAGCGGGTGAGGCCGGTAATACAGCCGTAATCATAACCCTCTGATTGACGAGAAACTCATTTTGGTTCTTAAATTCTGAAGTAGATACTACCAGGCCTGTTTGCAGGCCCGCCCAAATCAAGGCAAGTGCGAGAATTAGATTGAATACTATGCCGGCAATTATCACTCCGGCTTGCAACAATTTGGGTTTACTAACAAAGCTTCCCTCCCCACCATTACCCCCTTCGCCAAAGATTCTCACGAATCCACCAAACGGAATCCAATTTATAGAATAAATAGTGCCTCCCCATTTCCTTCCAATTAATTTTGGCGGCAAACCTAGACCAAACTCTTCAACTTTAATTTTCCCCAACTTAGCCACAATGAAATGCCCGAACTCGTGAGACAGAACCAAAACAGCCAGGACTACAATTAGCAATATCACCGACATATTATTCTGAAATTTCTTGTTGCTTACGCGCTGTGGCGACCTCGAGATTATTATTGGTAAGATCAACCATTTTCTGCAAATCCTCCTTGAGGGTAAACTTTTCATCCTCACTTATCTCACCGTCTTTCTCTCTTTTTGTAACATCATTCAAAATATCTTCTCTTTCCCTTCGCACTTTCACTCGAGCTTCTTCGTGCTTCTCTTTTATAAGACGTTCAAGAACCTTACGTCTCTCGCTATTAAGTTCCGGGAATGAGACTCGCAAACCAGATCCGTCCACGATCACACTAATGCCCAGATTGGCCGCCTGAAGAGCCGATTCGATGGCACGAACTGCCGACTTGTCATACGGAGCAATACGCAATGTGCGAGCATCCTCGATAGAGATGGCGGCCAGGTGTGAGATCTTGCTCTGTGATCCATACATATCAACATTAACAGGATCAAGCACGGCAGGTGTGGCCCTACCAGTGCGCAGACTCTGGTACTCATGTGAAAGCCACTTTTCAACTTCACTTAATTTATTTTTAAGAACATTTAAATTAAACATGCAATAAAAAGAATTATAAAACTAAACTTATGTGATCAAGAATAGCACGAATAGGTATCTGGGTAGAAGCAAGTCTTTTGCGTGTCTCTATCATTTCTCGCAACTTGAATCTATTGTTAATTAAACCATCTGCGTGCAAACTCTGTTCTATTTTATCAAGCACTAATTTAATTTGCTCTCTATCGCCTGATTCGACTAAATCCTTTAATTCTTTTGCTTCAACCATTTAGCGCTTTGAGATTACACTCTTCTTATACGTGTCTAGATGTTCTAGGGCAATGCCCGTGCCGTTGACCACACAATAGAGTGGCTTATCGGCTAGATATGCCTTGACTCCCGTCTTACGATAAATTAGTTCTGGAAGATTATTCAATTGCGAAGTGCCACCCGTCATAATAATGCCTTGGTCTATGATATCAGCCGCGAGTTCTGGTGGAGTCTCCTGAAAAACGTCACGTACGGCCTTTACAATTTGTCGAAGTTCGTCATCGATTGCCGCAACAATCTGATTAGTCGAGATCTCGATAGTACGCGGCAAGCCTGTCAAGAAATCGCGCCCCCTAACTTCAGCCTTATTTTCATTATTCACGGCCACTGCTGAACCGACACTGATTTTCAATTCTTCAGCACTTTTGTCTCCAATAGCCAAATTGAAATTCTTCTTTATATAATCTGTTATTGCCTGATCTATTTTGTCTCCAGCACACTTAACTGATGTTGATGAAACAATTCCTCCGAGCGAGATCACGGCCACGTCCGTTGTACCTCCCCCAATATCAACAACCATGTGTCCTTTGGCCTCATGGATTGGAATGCCCGCACCAATCGCGGCAAGTATCGGCTCCTTCACAACATATGCGTTTTTTGCCCCGGCCTTGATCGCCGCCTCTATCACAGCTCTGCGTTCTGTTGACGTAACACCGGCGGGAACAGAAACCAGCACCTCCGGTTTCAGGATATTCCACTTACCTAATGCCTTATTCATATAATAACGTAGCATCGCTTCAGTAATCCGATAATCCGCAATCACTCCATCCTTCATGGGTCGATATGCCACAATATTACCGGGAGTGCGGCCGATCATCTCCTTAGCTTCAAGACCCACGGCCAGAATCTTGTGATCCAATTCGGAGACTGCCACGACAGATGGCTCGTTCAGAACAACACCTTTACCAGGAACATAAACAAGGGTGTTGGCCGTACCAAGATCAATCCCCAATTTTCTCACAAACATACAGCCAATCTTACTCTGTCGGAGGGGTAGGAGCAAGCTCTGGATCTAGAGTTGGCTCCGGATCAGGGGCTACTTCTGGATCTGGCGGGACTGGTTCGGGTTCGGGTTCAGGTTCAGGAGCGGGATCTTGGGTGGGAATTATTTGTGGCGTAGAAAGGTTATTATTATCAAGGAGGGTTCTTAGCTCTACTTCAGTAACGCAAGTACTGCCAAGACATAGTTTCTCGGCATGCACTTCTCGCACAGTAAGTATGCCATCCTCACTTATCTGCAGATCGGGGAAGTTTGATTTCTTATCATTGTCATTATTCGTAACTGGATCTAATTCCATACTGCCTCCATTGATCCTGCTACTCAATACATGTGAGAGATTAACGTAGACAAGCACAGTCTGGTCTTCATGATCATCCGGATTGGGCCACTCTTGGATGGCGAAGCCGATGGTTTGTTCGCTCGGTAGGGCCTTCTTGCCTATGCCCGGCTCGGAACTGGCGGATATTCTATCGCCTCTCTTGATCTGGCCACCTTCAAGATTAACCTTCACGGGGACGCGTCCTGCCAGGGCAATATTCGGCCTTGTGCTGGTAGCCTCGCGAATGGGGGCGAGGGTGAGGTTGGGGCCGTTGATGGAGATGGCCGGGGCGGTGGAGACAACCCCCACTAGGATATCGCCGTCTGTTGCTCTCCTCACTGACAGTGTTTCTGTTGATTCTGTGTCTAGGGCGGCGATCTCGCCAGCGGCCATCTCTTCACTGCCGAAATAGCGTTCGGCCAAGTCAAATAGCTCACCGATATCATCAGCGTCAGGTGTACTGTCAACCGTATCCACGGTTAAACCACCGATACTCTCCGTGGCGGGACAAGCATTGCCCGAGGTGATGCAAATGCCTCCTTGGACGGTGAGTCGCCATAGGCCATTATTGGTGGTGTTGGTACTTGTTCCAACCAATAGACTTCCCATAAACGTACTTGTGGCCATACTTGATGTGGCGAATATTTTGTCTGCCACAATGCCTGATGGGCCGACGACTGAAAGGGCGGCATAGGGGGAGGTGGTGCCGAGGCCAAAATATCCAGTACTCGTAAGTCGCGCCCATTCTGTTATGCCAGTTGAGGAATTTTTGGTTGAAAAGGTTAAAGCAGATGCGGGTGAAGTGGTTGAAACATTAGTGAGAATGCCGGAAATTCTGGCTGTAGTCGTAGAAGTAGTAGCTACGTTCTGCACAGAAAAAGTCAATCCGACACCGACACCACTTGCGACACCGGCTGCACCTGACGTGGAAGTGGACATGTGACTAATATCAAGCACATCACTTATGCTGCTATTGAATGTGTCAGTGATAACAGAGTGCAGTGCCGGATAGATAGCCGTGGTACTAGTCGAGTATGTACTGAAGGTACCTGGGCCATATGAACCGATACCCGCGCCACCAACAATCAATCCCGAATTGACATAAGCCCTACCGCCCACCGAAAGATCTCCGATAACGCTTGCTTTACCCGCCTCTAAGTTATGCGCAACTACAGATTGAGCTTCAATGCCTGTTGTATCGTAGACTCTAAAAGTACTGACTGACGTAATCAAAAAACGTCCCATAAGAGCAATCTCGTCAACACGGCCACCAAGATCATTACCTCCCACCACGACGGGGTTGTACGGATCAGATACATCATAGACCCTAAGTTCATTGCCACTATGCGTGGCCAAGCCTGCATATAGATACTTACCTGCAAGTTTGAGCGTTACTACATCTGCTCCAATCTCAATTCCACTAAGTGCGATTGGACTATTGATGTTGGAAATGTCGAAAATTCTTATTTCGTTTCCTCCTGCATTGTTGGCACTAGAAAAATAAGCGTACTTGCCTGACACCTCAATCTCCGAGGCAGTAATATTAGTATCAAGGTCCCCAACTTTTTTGAGTAATTTGGGATTATTAAAATCGTAGATCCTAACGTCACCCCCAAAGAGACTGGAGAAAAGATACTTGCCTTGAACAGCTAAGGCCACGTTGGAATTAGTGTCATCCACACTGCTTATGAATACCGGATTGGCAGGGTCTGAAATATCATAAACATGAACTTCAGGCCCGGTATTATTAACAGCAAGGAAAAGCAGTGAGCCGGATACGACCGAATCGTTAACATCCCAACCTGTATCAATACCTCCAACTTTCAGTGGAGTAGTAGGGTTAGAAACATCATAGATCTCAAAATCGTCCCCTGTCTGTGAGCCGTAGCCTATATATGCGTACCTACCGTTTGATTTGATTGTAGTTCCAAGACCAGGCAAGGTAGTATCGCTTATGACAGTAGTGCTCGCTGTGGGGGAAATCTCAAAGATAATCATGTGACCAAATGTTATATCCACACCGTATGCATATCTGCCTGCCACATCCATGTGAAAGATTCTGCTTTGCGGAGGAGTAATTGCGCTCAATAAATTTAGATACGAGGTAGTGGCTGTGTCGCCTAATACTTGTGTTATGTTGCCTGCTGTAATTGATAGCGCAGACATGGGCGTAGTTGTGCCAATACCAACCTTGGTTGCGCCAGCCGGATAAATAGCACTCGAGTCAACGCTGGAGGTGGCCCATTTGGAAATAGACGTGGCCGGTATTGTCCCCACACAGACCGAGTTAATCGAGAAGCATCCCGTGGTGAGATTCACGCCACTTGCAAAAGTTGAGGTAGCACCTGTCACATATAGCCTATTGAAACCCGCTGTTCCAGTCACGGTTAGATTGCCCATGAGTGATGTTGAGCTGGCGTTGCCGGAAACTATCAAAGCCGAACTTGAGGCGGTACCGGTGGTGACAAGGGAAGTGGTGGTGGCAGATGTTGTAGTTGAATTGGTGACGATGATGCCAGTGGCTGAATTCGGTTGAATAGAAACGTTGTCGCTTGACGTGGCCCATTTGGATTGGTTGATGGAGGATATACTTGCACCTCCTACACAAACACCGTTTATGGCAAAACAGCCAGCTTGTAGATTGACACCGTTCGCAATGATTGTTGATGTAGCTCCGGATACGTAGAGCCAAGTTGTAGTAGCGGCTGTTCCAGTTGCATTTGCAAATGTGAAATTCTGAAGTGTAGTTGAAGCAAGGACAAGCAAGCCTCCTGTTGAAGTGCCAACAATATCAGCCCTAATGAAAGCGTCAGAATCTAGGCCATCAAGTCGGTCAGCTTCAAATGCAGCCGGCACAGCTCCTATGTGACGGCGGGGTGTCATTTCAGCGTCCCAGACTGGGATAGAACTTGAGGCGCCAATTGAAACACCAAGATACAGATCTTGGTTCCAGTTTAGACTAGATAAAGATGTAACAGAACCGAGTAAAACAGAGAATAGGCCGTTAGTGATAGTGACTTGAGTGGATGTAGACGTGTGGAACTCTGTCCAGATCGCGCTTCCCCCGGTTGATGTGGTGTAAATTCTAAAGGCAAGATTGTAATCCCCGTCGGCAACAAGCGCACTATCTGAACCAGTGAGTTTGCCTTGATAATTAACTTGTTTATTCCAATTAGAGGTAGCCGCAAGGACAGTGTGCGTAGTGATCAAGCTGATCAAGAAGAAAATTATTAATAATATTTTACGCATGACTGATTTGAGTTAATGGAACACTATCATCATCGATTTTGATATCTTCATTCAGAACTCCTTTGGGTAAATTAAGGTCAAGAGAACGGTACACCCTTCTATAAGAGCCGTCGTTTTGCTTAGCATCAATTGTAATATAGTATCTGCCAGGCGCAACCAGTAAATAGAATCTCCCGAATTCGTCCGCTACTAACCTCTTCACTTCTTGATTGAGATTAGACAAGAAAACTCTAATAATTGAGTACGGATAGGGCTCGCCAGATTTGTGATCATAGATCCTAATCGCCTTATAATTTGTATGCCAATAAGTCTGAACAAAAAATAAAATTAAATAAAATGACAAAACAATGAAATTAAATAATGATGGGGTAAGTATGGTAGATATTATAGTAAAGATGAAACCCAAAAGGTAGAGACCGTCAAAAATAATTGATTTCACTTTTTCTCTGCGAGAATACAGACGATACAGAGTTTGCTTATCTTTAACGAATTCATTCCAATCGAAACCAACTGGATCCAAGGGTATATTTCGAGTTATTACTTCTCCAGAAGTGGTGAATAACTGCTCACCATGGTATATGTTGCTATACAACTCATCGGTGTCAGTCTTGGCTAGGCGTTTAGATGGAAATTCGTAATGCGTTTTGCCAGCCTGTATCACATAGTGACCTCCAGGAAGGAAAAAGCCGTATCTGCCGTCTAAATCTGTAATAGCCTCAGCCACCTGATTATCATCCTGGACACGTTTAACTACAACATAAGCTGGATCAAGTGGTCGCTTAGTGACAGAATCATAAACAGTACCCCATGGCTTATGTCGCCTGCGTAAACCCAAGAATCCTAGTAAGGCTCCGAAGGCTCGAGCCATAATCAAATATAGATCATACAAAGATTTCATACGGGTTGTGACAAGAATAGTTTGAATTAAGACAGAAGCAACACCAATTGCGCTACCTACTGGCAGGAGCGCCCGGGGAATCTGGGTTAATTGCAATACACCTGTACTTTTCTCTACGATGAATGCGCCGGCCACTTTGCCTAAGCGAGAATTCTTGTGATCTAAAATATAGATCGCAATTTCATATTCACCTGGGTCAATAAGTGGGGCTATCGTCGCCGTGTATGCAGTTTTATTATCATTCACGCGCAAGATGAATGCGAAAACCTTGCTTTTGTCCTTTGGATGGCGCATGGTCACCATCATTGTCTTGAGCACCTCGGGCAGATTCTCATAGGCGATACTCAAAACTGTTTCTTTCTGCGCATCAAGTTCGATACGCAAACCGTGAGCAAACTCTTGCTCATTCCCATCCTGACGAATCGAGAATGTCAGGTTGCCGAACTCTGCTCGTGCCTCCTCCGACATTGGTAATTTTTCTAAAAGTTCATCAACAGTCGGATCTGTCTCCTCTTCATTTTCGTCTTCACCCTCACCTTCACCCTCACCTTCACCATCGCCTTCTTCGTTGCCTTCTTCGTCTTCGCCCACTCCTGGTGTTGTGGAAACAAAATCAATTGCACCGGATGAATAGTTGCCACCGGAATCTCTTGCAAAAATAGTATAGTAATAAGTTAGATCTTTTTCTACCAAACTATCAATGAACGCCTCGGCAGAACCCTCATATATCAGTAGGCCTTCGTCGGGGTTAGACGTAAAAAAGCCTACGGAACGCACTATGCGAACAACATCAAAATCGTTGTCGGGAGGGTTCGTCCAACCAAGAAGCACACTCTCGCTCTGCGCGTTATAAATAGCTGAAAAATTAGTGGGGTTTGCCGGCGGCTCGTCTGTGATATATGGAAGTGTGGTGAAAGCGTTGCCAAGCGAAGAAGCTTTGTTGTTCGGATTACCGTCTTCCACTATCTCGATCTTGAAAAGATGCTCCGTGCCAGGAGTAAGTCCGTATATAGTAACGCTGTGATTCAAAGCACTTACTGATTCTACTACAGCCCCTAGTTCATAACTACTTGTTAATCCAAAGGATAGGGTCGAGTACGCGAGTTCACTGCTAACCCAACTAATCGTAACACTTGAGGTACTGACTATGCTTTCAATATTACTAATGGTGAGTGGATTAGAACCTCCGCCTCCCCCCCCGCCACCACCTGTATTACCTCCTGTACAATCAGTTGGGCAATTATTGCTGTCTTCCCCGATATTAGGCTGACAAACTGAATTCTGATTACAGTAATTTACATTAAGGTAAACATTGATCGAATCATCTACTTGAGTTAGAGCATAGACAGCAGTGACAGGCACCAGAACTAAAATGAGCAAAATTGGCAGTATTTTTTTACACATATTCAAAATCATGCTCATAGCGCAATAGCGGTTAGTGTAATTAGCGCGCTATAACTGCCAAGAAGTTGACTGGCGCTCGAACCGGCTTCGGCTCTGAAATAGACGGTTGTGCCAATACCGGTTGGATGATTACTTCCTGATTTGCGAGCTATTAAAACATTACTTGTGGTAATGGCATCCCAACAAGTGCCACTATTATCGCTAGCGCCCTGCCCGCAGACTGTGCCATTATCTACAAAATCACCCGCTATATCTGCTCCTGACGGAGTGAAGCCGAATTCAGAAGTGTTTGAAGGCACTGACCAGGAAAAGTCGGGGACACTTCCGGACTTAGTATAATTCGCAAACGAACTCCCACTTGATGTAAGTGCTGGTGAATTGGCCGCTTTTATATAAAGGCTATAACCTGTAGGATTATCTGTTCTCACTGTCCAAACAGCATTACCATCGGCTACACCACCACTTAGTGTCGTAATAGCTGGCAGGAGAGTAACATCGGACGGAGAAGTGATGGATATATAACCATCACTTTGTTGATATCCGGCTTCAAGTGTGTAATTTGTACTAGTACCCCTTCCTGTGCCGACTTCACCTCCTGTATCTTCGAGACTATAGTTACTTGAGGTACCTAATGCTCCACCAAAATTGATACTGTCACGCTCCAGAATATA
>ERZ1292623.3454-Hain-H51-01um-R1-3454-length-13472-cov-31_pt1 | contig 13472 bp, 13 predicted proteins | sample MGYA00564398_ERZ1292623 | MGnify/ENA primary metagenome ERZ1292623 (study PRJEB36523, sample SAMEA6512633) | groundwater metagenome | collected 2019-01-07 | study: AquaDiva: Metagenomics assemblies of 32 groundwater samples
CATCGGCATCGTGCACGACTATGAGCCCATCGTCACCGAGGCGGCGCAGATCACGGCCCGGCTGGGCGCGAGCGGCAGCGTGCATTATTGGACGGTCAAGCGCACTGGCACCATCGAGACTCGGTTGACTAACGTCGAGACGTCCCTGGTGCACGAGATCACGCTGCGTGGCTACCAGGAGGTCGGGGACGCGAGCGTGACGGAAGCCCCCTTCCAGCGCCTGGTGAGCGCCATCGCCGATGCATTCCGGGTGACGCACGAGATCGGCGGGGGGACGGACGCCGAGGTGTTCGGCCCGGCGCAAGTTGAGGAAGTGGGGCATCGCATGGTGGGACAGACGATCATCACGCACTACGTTTCGCTGCGCATCGGCGCGCAAGAGCGGCTAACGCCGTAGGAGTATAGCAACCATGGCGACGGGTTTTGGCTATTTGAATGTCTGCGGGATTGGCGCTGAGAGCACCTATGACACCGAAGTGGCAGCAACGCAGCGTGTGCCATTGCTGAACACTGATCTAGACGATCAACTCCAATTGTATCCCGTCGAGACGCTGGAAGGGCGCGTCAACATGCGCCCGCCCGACGCGGGGCATATCATCTCCGGGGGCACGCTCAGCACCAATCTGCGCTACACGCTCGCCAATCTCCTCCTCCAGCACGGGCTTGGAACGCTCTCTGCCGCCCGCTACACCATGGCGAACACGCGCGAAAACCTGGGGCTCACCATCGCCATCGACAAAGGCGTGTCGCCCGTGGCCTTCCGGGGCTGCAAGGTGACCGATCTGACCCTGACGTCGGAACTCGAGCGCGTCATGCTCGACGCCACTATACGCAACAAGACCATCGTGCGCCCCTCGACCACGAACACGGCGGCAGTCCTCGCAGCCTTGGCGAACGGCGACACTACCGTTTTGCACCGGCATCTCAATTTCCGCATAGGCGACCTCGTTGACGCCCTCGTCAGCGGGGACGAAGTAGGGGTGTCATCCTTGACGTGGTCGCTCACGCGCGCCGTGGACGAAGTGTGGACGAACCAAGCGCAGACCATCATCCAGCCCCTCGATAACGCTCGGCCAGAGATGACGCTGGAGATCGTCGTGCCACGCCACACGACCGACCAGTACAAAACGTGGCAAAACGCCGGCACAACGCTGCAGGCTCGGGCCTTCTGGCAGAGCGGTTCCCGCAGTATCGAGTTGCTGCTGATGGCGCTGACCATCCAGGACGCGCCCGTGCCGACGCCGGGGGCCGAGCTGCTCAGCACCACGGTCACGCTGATGGCTACCGAGGGGCTAACAGTGGACACGGCGACGACGTTCTCTGCGTCCTCGGTGGACAATAGTTATAACGACAGTGGGAGCGGTCTCGACTTCGTCATTGCCCCGGCGCAGATCCACGTCACAGGGTTTGCCACCGCGGCCAACAATGGGGTGAAGGATGTCACCTCACGCACGACCAGCAAAATCATCGTGTCGCAGACGCTTGTCACGGAAGCCGCTGGCCCGTCGGTAGTTATCCGCTACCTAAATCCTAGCGTAGTTATCAATGAACTATAGTAAAATCAATGACTTATGAGACATTAGCTCTCTGCTTCCCTTGTAGAATACGTGAGATGGTTGTCTTGCTGACACCGTTGAGCGTTACAGTAACATGGAAGTTGGCATGACTGACATCCGGGGTCTATCCCCGCATGCGCACACGAACTGCTTTACGTGCCATGGTCCCATAGGGGTCTTTCATATTGAGCTGGCGGGACGACTCGACACCTATGCCATCTGCCATCACTGTTACCACGACGCGCCGCAGCAGTGGGACACCGATGAGGAGGAACGTGCCTGGGTAGAGGGGCAACGAACGAAGTCTACAGACGGTCATAGCTCGGCATCGTTCTGGTGCCAGGAATGCGGATCGGCCATGCCACGCGACGAAGCCCTGGCCTGGGACCGCCGTGTCCCCGAAGGCACCGCTCCTGCCCGTCATGCCTACCGCGAGCAGTTTGGTGCTGGCAGGATCGCCGAAATGGTCTGGAATGACTCATCGTTTACGCTCGGCGTGGAATACGGCATTCGGATTGCATTGGCAAAAGCGTTCGAGTTGACACCGGAGGATTTGTCTGAAAGCGAGTTGGAATCCGCCGCACTCTACGACCGGCTTCTCCTGCAATTAACAGGCGCAGACATGCCAGATACGCGGAGCACTCCATGACTACCTACGCGACGTGCCAGCTCTGCGGCGAGCACACGGTCTGCGCCCACGTAGGTATGCACGGCGAGTACCTACTGTGCGCCCTGTGCGCCATCCCCGAGATGGCGATCGTCATCGCGCAGTTCCGGCGCCCAGGACAGGCGATGCCGGCGTCGTATTGCCCCGCCCCATCGCTGTCCCGTAGCGAGGCCCTCGCCTGGTACCGCGCCGTCCCCAATGGTATCGACGCGGACTTCGATGCCTGGCAGGTGCGGTTCGGAGTTGAGCGCATGACGGATCTGGTCAAAGAGGACGTGCGCTTCACCCTGGGGGTCGAGACTGGCATCAGGATCGCCCTGGCTCGGGTGTATGGGTTGACTCTCGACGAGGTGACTGATGAGCCGGGCTATGCCCAGCGCTATGCCGCCTGGGCACGGCGGCGGAGCGACACATGAGCACCTCGCACGGCTACTCCACCATTGTCGGCTGGGCGCGGGAAGCGGTGGTCTCTGCCCCCACCTGGCCAGCCGCGGCCGCGGCCGCCGTAACTACGATGATTCCTGCGCTGAATGTCGACAGCGGTGACGGCATCACCATCGCCCTCAATAGCAGCGTCGAGCAGGGCTACGGCCTCGCCAGCCAGGACATTCTCGCCAAGGCACCCACCCTGCGCTGGACGTCCGCGCTACGCTACCAGGGGTATGAACAGATCCTGGCCTCTGCCCTGGGCTTCATGGCGCGGCGCATCGGAGCCACGAACATGCCCGAGACGATTGCGGCAGGGGTGTTTCGCCATCTCATCGAGGTGGACCCCAGACTTGCCACGTCGGAAGCCTGGGCCTTCGGGGATGGGTTCCGGTTCGGCACCGAAGTGAATTTTGGCCAGCGCAAAGTCCGGCGCGGGACCGCCGCCATCGCCCGGCAGGTGAGCGTCTGGGAGCACTTGAGCACCATGGTGGACCGGCTCACGCTGACTGGCTCCCTGGAGCGGGTGACGTGTGAGGTGCAACTGCGGAGTTACAGCCTGTCGCGTGCCTCGGCAGTCAACACAGCGGCGATCCTCACCGCGCTACCCCTGGCCAGCGCCCCGCAGGTGCTGTTCCGCCACGGCGTGCTGCGGCTGGGCACCTTCAGCACGGTGACGCCCCTCGGGAGCGGCAACGAGGTCGGTGTGACAGATTGGCAATTGGTCATCGACAACCGCTTGCGGGGCGTCCCCGGGCCGCGCACTGCCCTGGCGCCCGAGGAGTTCGAGAAAGAGGGCTTAGCGGAGATCACGCTGGCCGTGACGCTGCCGCGCTATACGAGTGACCAGCGGTTCACAGACTGGACGACGCCGACAGTGCTTTTCGCTGACCTAAAGATGACGGGTCCCAATATTCCGGGAACGAGCACTTCCTATCAGTGCAATGTGTATTTCCCTAGTCTTGTGCTAACGGAGGTCACGTCACCGGTGCAAGGGGCGCAGGTGCCAGGGATGACGCATCAAGCGACCATGCGCGTGCCCACAGCCGCGCCTGCCGGCTTCCCGACGATGGCACGTCTTGGCTCTCTCGCTGTGGAACTACGGTCAGGGCAGGCAAGCCACCCCTTATTATAGGATAGTATGGCCTATGCGAATCATCGAGGATAACGAGGTGTTAGAATATTGCGTCGATGAGACGGTCTTTTTCTATCGCCGCCTGCGTCTCGCTGAGGTCCAACGTCTCGGCGAACAGTACAGCGAGCGTGGCACGATGACGGTCAACGAGTACAACGTGGCGACGCTCAAGCTTGGCCTTCTCAGTTGGTCGAACCTCCAGGGGCTAGGAGGGCGCGAAGTCGTCTCCCCCCCAGTGACGGACCGGAGTGCCGAGGCACAGCGACAGCGGGAGTATGTCGTGGATTGCTTGCCGTATGAAGTACTCATGCCGTTTGCGGAGGCGCTGCGTCAGCCCACGGTGGGGGCCATCGAAAAAAACTCGCCGCCGCCGTCGAACGGGAGCAGCGCTTCACCAATTCCCGGACCGGACACCGTTACAGCTGCTTCGATTGCCGACGCGAGTGCGGCGACGGCGGGGAACGTCCCCCATGCGACCGCGGAGGGCTCGCTGCCTGTTTCTACGTGAGCGGCGCGATGCGCGACGCTTTTGGCGGGGTGTCTCCGGGGGAGAAGCTCGACGTGCAGGATGCGCTGGCGTTCGAGGTGTTCACGCTCCTGCAACGGTTGCCCTGGGAAGTCATCAAGGACCTGCACGGGCTCCATCTCACGGAGCGGGACGCAGAAGCATTGCTGGTCCGGCTCCAGTGGCTGACGCGGTGGCAGCAGGAACGGCGGCAGCTGGCGCAGGGATCGACGACATCGCAGAGACCGCCATCATAGGATATAAAGGAATAGCCTATAATGTCTACACCAATCGTCGCGACCGACGGCAACGCCATCGACGCCGCGACCTGCAACAAATACATCGCGGCTGGTGGTGATAAGGTGCAGGTGAAGACTAACTACGCCCGCATCCGCTACAACGGGACAGCGTGGGAAGTGCACGGCACGACCGACAGCTCGGAGATCGTGAGCGGGGATCTCGCCTGGAGCACGGACCACGTGAACGTCACGCTGACGGGCTACACGGTGATCCCATGTGCTCTGCCAGGCGCGCGCCTGGCGGATACGAACCTATGGCCCAAGGCCGAAGCCACAAGCACGACGCAGGTGCAGGTCGCATTCTACAATGATGCAGGTACGCGCGTGACGGTGCAGGCGACGACGATGGATACGTACCTATTTATCATAGGTGTTTGAGTCATATGCCACCTCTTGTGTTGACCCTCCAGGTCGATGATCAGGGCTCGCCTATCATCAAGTCGTTCACGCAGTCCATTCGGGGTGCTGGGACGCACGTCACCGGGTTTGGGCAAACGGCCCAGACTTCCTCTGCCCACATCGAGCGGCTGGGCGTCTCGCTCGCCTCGGCGGCAAAATTGGCCCTGGGATCTGTCGCCGCGTTCGCAGGCTTCCAGGGCGCCGCGAGTGTTGTGCAGTCAGCCGGCAGCAGCATCCTGTCCTTTAACAAAGAACTGGCGAATGTCAACACGCTGCTCATTGGCTCCGACGTCTCGATTAGGGGCCTTGAACAGCAGATCCTTGCGTTGCCCCCGGCGTTAGGTTCTGCGACGGAGTTGACCCGTGGGCTCTATGAAGCCCTGTCAGCGGGGATCCCCCCAGGGCAAGCAGTCCAGTTTGTCGGGGCATCCGCCAAAATTGCGAGCGCTGGCCTCACGGACCTCAAGAGCACGATTAGGCTCGTGACGAACGTCATGGATCAGTTTGGCTTGTCTGCCAACGAGACAGCCAGGATCGGGGACATCCTCTTTACCGTGGTCAATAAGGGCAAGACGGAATTTGCCCCGCTGGCTGGGGCCATCGGCGATGTCTTTCCCTTGGCGAAAAATCTCGGCATTAGTTTTGAGGAAACCGCCGCGACCTTCGCGACGCTGACGAAAGTATTTCCCACCGCAGGACAGGCCGCGACAGGATTCACGGGTATTTTGCAAGGGCTGATCCAGAATACCGACGCATTCCGTGCGGCGGGGATCAATGTGCGCGCCGTGATCGCCGAAGAGGGCTTGACCGGGGTGCTGCGACGTCTTGGGGAAGTGACGGGCGAAAGTTCTGAAGTCATCAAAGCGCGGTTCATCACCGAAATCCAGGGCACGAATGCTGCCCTGTCCATCATGGGACCGCTCCTCAACGAACAACGGCAAAACATCACGGCCATCGGCGAGGCGGCCGGGACGTCCGGGGAAGCATTCAATCGCCAGCAAGCCGCCATTGAAAAAACCCTCGAACGTATCGGCATAGCCTTCGAGCGCGTGATCCTCGGCGGCGGCCTCACGCCGCTGTTCCAGGCCATGCTGCAACCCATCGAGCAGTGGGTTGTATCGCTCACCCAGGGTGGAGAGGCCAGTGTGCAGTTTGCCTCGACTACCACCGGCGTACTCGAGCAAGTCGTCGGCGCGCTCGACTTCCTGGTCAGCGGCTTGACGTTCGTCGTCGAAGGATGGCAACGGCTCGGGGAAGTGGCCGGCGTCATCATCGACCTTGAACTGCGCGGCTTGAACGCTATAGCGAATATTTCGGCCTCATTGGGGCTTATCTCCCAGGATACCGCGCGACAGACCACCGCTTTCTACACCGAATTACGTACAGCAGTCCTTGATTTCAGCGAAGGGCAAGGCCAGGCTGCAGACCGCACTAGAGCGTTCCGGGAGACGGTCACCGGGGGATTCGCGAAAATCCGCGAGGCCATCACCGGGGCGGGCGCGCAAGCGGCGGCCTTCGCGTCCACGTTGGGCGGTGTGGGGTCTGCCGGGGCGCAAGCGGCAGAGCAAGTCCAGACTGGCATGCAGCAGGCTGCCACGGCGACGCAAGGTGTGGCGGGCGCCGTCCAACAGGTGAATATGGCGGTGCAGACCTCCACGGCACAGACTGTGACGGGCACCGTCACCTTTTGGCGCGAGGGGCAATTCCAGGTACGAGAGATCTTGCAGCGTACAGGGACGGTAGGCAGCGCATCCGCGAAGGACATCGGTGAGGCATTCAGCAAGGCCGGCATCAGTACACGTGACGCCTTGCAGCAAATTGCCACGGACGCCCTGTCCCGTTTCAGCGTGATCCTCAATTCCGGACGTGCCGCCCCGCGAGACATTCTGGAGGAATGGCGCAAAACTGCCAAGTTGATCAACGAGGCCGGCTTTCAGACGTTGCCGCCTAGCGCACAAGAGGCGTTTACCCGTGTCGCAGCGCTCGCCAAGAAAGCGGGTATCGACCTGGGAACCATTTTTACCGATACCTTCGGGCAGATTCGACTCGGCAGCAAACAACTTGGCGAGACCGTCGGGAACGAGTTTAGTATCGTCTTTGGGAAAGTTCTCACCGCCGAGATTGCCCTGGGCGGTGCGCGAGGAGTGGCGAGCCTCGATGAGGCCACGCGCAAAATGGCACTGCAATTGGGGCTGGTCAGTCAGACAGCCATTGAGACAGGCGCTGCGCTGAAAGAAGGGATTGGGGAAGGGGCGAAGGAAGGCGTGGAGCAGGCGCTTCCTGCGTTGCAGAAACTCGATACTGGGCTGGAAAAGACCAGGCAAACAACGACAGAAACGAAAGAAGTTGTTCTCAGTTTCTTTACTCCATTCCCTGCAACCATCCAAGGCCTTCAGAAGGAGATTACAGAAGCGAGTTTGACCTTATCTGGTCTGCGTTCCACTTTGGCCTCACAACTTCTTCCCCAGGGTCCTGATGCTTTTGATTTTATTAGCCGCCAGATTGAGGACCGCCTGGAGATTTTACAGAAGAAACTCAAAGAAGCACAGATCGCCGAATTCGACTTGAACAAGCGTTTCGACGAAACGGTAGGCTTGCTGCAGCAAACTAGCCAGGGCTTCGAGGGGTTGCAGGACCGGACATCGGACGCGACGAAGGCGCAAAAGGATCTTACAGCAGGCCTAGCTGACACGAACCAGCAGCTCGAACGCCAACGGATTCTCATCGCGACGCCTCTCGCGCCGCCTAGCGCAGCCCCGACGCCGGAGGAATTGCGCCTGATGGGGTTCGCTACCGGAGGGGAACCGGCGCCGAGCCGTTTCATCGAACCGGTATTGCCACAGACCCCCGGGCTTCCGGCGTTGCCTCCCGTGCTGCCTGCCATGCCGGTCGTGCCCCTGCCCGGCATTGGCACCACACGAACAGTTCAGGTGACCAACAACATCACCGTCACCGCGGCCCAACTCACCCGCCAGAGTGGGCAAGACTTGCTCGATCAATTATTGCCGGCGCTGCGCCAGACGATCCAGCGCGGGCTGCTGGCGTTTTAGGAGTAAACATGGACCATCCGCGTATACGTTTGACGCTGACCGCAGATGGGCAGGAAAAAGTAGGATTGGAGTCCTGGGGGCAGCATGGATGGCAGCCTCTTGGCGAGGAAATGCCCCAGGCTATTACACTGGGAATTGTCTTGGGGACGGAACCGTTGGTCTATCCCGATCCACGTATCAATACGTATGCTGCACGACTCTGTTTGAACTGCGGGGCTTATCCCAGCGAAGGGATAGAGTGTCATGCCTGCGGTATCCGATGGGCACGGCGAGGATAACTGTGTATGGCGCTTCCATCGCTGTCGAAGGCCGGGGCTACGACCGTGACGTTCAGCAGGGGGTATGGCTGGCCACGGCCAACACCGGGAGACGAACGACAACTGGTTGGCGTTTCGGAAGGCAAACAAGTAAGAGTTGCAACGTTAAGCGTGCCGGAAGAGTTCATCGTGCTCGATTTTGCGAACCAGACGGCTTTGCCTGCCGCCGACTATACGAACCTGAGCACCTTCTTGCGCAACACGCTGGTGAATTTCCGTGCCTTCACGTTCACGTTTACCGACACGGATGGCACGACATTCACGGTACGTTATTGGGGGGGGCTATTGGATTTTGTTCAAACAAGCTCAGGACGATATCAAGGAACATTGACTTTACGTATTGAATGATATTTTTTATGACATTGATGGAGCGATAGTCAAAAGAAATGGCTGTACTGGAACAGGCGGTGGGCCTATTTGTTTTTTCGCATTGCATGATCTACATGCAATAGTTATGTTATGGAGTGTATCATCACCACCTAATTTAAGTGGTGTTATATGATCAACAGTTAGCTTCTTTGATGAAAATTTCTTTTTACAATATTGACATGTAAAATTGTATGAAATGAAAAGTTCTTTGCGTTGTTGAGGGGAAAAATCACTTTTTACATTCGCTTTTCTTGCGCGTCGTGCTTGATTCTGTCTTTGGTTAATCTCTGGATGGGTTTTGTTATATGCGCGTCTTTATTCTCTATGGGTTGAAGCATATATTTTATCTTTAAGACGCTTTTCTTCACGATGTGCATTCCAATAGTTTTTACGATATTCTTGGTGTGTTGTAGTGTACCCTTAGCATAAGCAAGAATTTCTTCATGATGTGCATTATTATAGATACGATGTTTTACGAGTCGTTCTTCTTGCGTTTGTTTTGGAGGCCGTTGAGCCCTTATCCCTCGGCGATACGCCCGACTATAGATGACGGCTTTTTCACGATGGAGTGCACGATATGCAGCATGATACGCGCGAGAAATTTCCGGATCTTTATAAGGCATGGTGATATCCCTTACATCTGTCGGGCATCATGAAAAGAGCAGCTGGAAGGCGATGAACTCTTCCCTCTGTTGCAACAGAATGCTGCTCTTTAAGCAAGTTTATACAAGAAGATACCAATAATGTCTATGATATGCCATGGGAAAATAGGACAATAAGCCATGCTCACCACCACGGCTGCCTGGGACACTGCCGCCGGCCTTGCCGATACCCTGGCGCGGCGCGGGGGTCAGTACCAGCCTATCGTGCTCGTGGACCTCCTCATGCTCGACCGGACGTTCGCCACCCGCCCCTATGCCCCCGGAGGCCCGCGCACGTTCGGGGACGGCGCGCTGTTCAACGGCCTCGTGACCTTCGGAGGGCAACTCAATGCGGCGGATCTCGACCTGGCCCGCCTCTCCGACGGCGGCGTGGGGGCGCTCAAACGGGAAATCGCCGAGACGAACAACAGCGTGCGGGTGGGCGGCACGACGGTCACGCTGCTCAACCAGGAAAATCTCTTCGCCCCGATCGCCCGCTTGCTCGACAACCAGCCGGTGCGCATCCGCCTGGGATACGTCGGCCTTGGTCCCGCGGATTTTCTGACGTTGTTCACGGGCGTCGTCGATCGGCACACCGCGACCCGTGCCATTCTTGCTCTCGACATCATCGACGGGACCTTCCGGCGCCATGCGAATCTCTCCGTAGCCATCGGAGGTCGCTATTTCTCGGGCGCGCCTACGGCCAGCCGAGGGAAAAATATTCCCATCGTGCTCGGGATCCACACGGACGCGCCGACCATCCAGGTTGCGGGCACGGCGAGCGGCACCGTTGCGGTCGCGATGACGATCACCAGCACTACGGTCTTGCTCACAGAATATGGTGCACCCTTTCCTGCTTCGGGGACGGTGACCGTAGAGAGTGAAACGGGCATCACGTACAGTAGCCGCGACTTTGTGAACGTCCGCGGGGTCACCTATCTGCGGCTCAACGGGCTTGGCAGGGGCGCGCCCGTCGCCCATGCTGTGGGAGTCACCGTAACGCTCACGAACATAAAATACTGGTACCTCATCGGCTATGCCATCAGCGCCCTGAACGCAGTACGCAACAACGGAACCGTGGTGACTCCGGGCAATTATACGCTCCTGACGGTCGAGGCAGACCGGTCGACCTCGGTACTCGAATTCACGAGCCAACAAGGCACGGTGACCGTGGACATCAATGCCGGAAACATCTCGACGCTCTCCTTGTTCACGAACGGCGGGTTTGAAACCGGGGACACCAGCAGCTGGAGCGTGGGCGCTGGGGCGACCGCCGTCGTCGGGACGGCGAACCCCGATGCGGATGAGGGCGTGTTCCGCGTCGCTCTGACCGGAAGCCTCAACACGTACCGCGATCTTTTGCAAGAATGGAATACGAGAGTCGGCGACGATTACCGCGTGTCGTGGAGTTACCAGAACGCCGACGGCAACCTGCTCACCAACGGCGGATTCGAGACGGGAATCCTGGCGACGCTGATCGCCCCGCAGGTGCATCAATCGCCTGGAGTGGGGAGGCGTCGCCGCGCTGGGGACAGCATCCTTACGCCAGGCCCCGCGCTTGCGGGCAGTGTAGTTGCGTACGCGGGGGCACGGCCCGCGCATGGGGGGCGGGGACGCGGCAGTAGCACCACAGGCATGCAATCCCATGGCTGGACCACCGAAACCGCCACGAACGTGACCCTCGCCGTACGCACCTTCGTTGGCGCAGGCTTCGGGGTGCCAGGCGGGGATGGGATCTATGTGCTTGAGGCCGGGGGGAATGCCCGCAATCCCCTGGGCGGCTATAGCATGGCGATTTTTCAGGATGTGGCCACCCTCGTCGGGCAGGCCTATACGTTCACCATGCGGCACATGTCTTTTCAGATCGTGCAGTTACTTTTTACACGGCTCTCGGGTCAGACAGCAGGCTATGATACGGTGGTCACCTCCGCCACCGGACAGGCGGGCTATCGCCTAGGGACACCCGCCGATTCCCAGGCGTATGCGGCCACGAACTTCGTGCTCTATAGTTATCAGGATATACAGACACCTTCCGGGCCAGTGAAACGCAACAACGGCACGCACCAGGGGTTCAGGCAGGAACGGGTCACCTTCACTGCGACCACCACTACGACCCGCGTCACGTTGCTGGCGCAGGGCACTGCCGGACTTGGCAATGCCGGGCAGGCCGCGATCGGCGCGCTGCCGGTCATCTTGGACGCCGTGCGATTGCAACTCGCGAACGTCGTCGACACGAGCGAGGGTGCCGTGCAGCTCGGGACGACGGCGACCCCGGCGCTCTACTATGAGGAAGACCTGCCTGCCGAGTATGCCTGGGCACGCCGCGCGGTCACGTTCCGGGCCACAGCGACGACGACACGTCTCACGTTGCGTTCGCGCTACACGGTCGCCGCCAACGTACGGGCGAGTTTTTTCGATGACGCCCGCGCTGAGAACCAATTCCGTTTCGATACCGGCAGCGGGGGATCGACCCCCGTGGAAGCCATGACGTATGTGATCGGGACGTTCCTGCCCGCGGCACGGCGGAATGTCGCGCGATTCGATGACGCCTATGCTCGGCTCATCGCATGGCGCTTCGGGGCAGTCCTCACGGCCCCGGGTGATAGCAAGGCGCTGCTCGAGCGGATGGCGGCGCAGTCGAAATCCTTGATCAGCGAGGATGCCACGGGGGCCTTCACTATCACCGTGCTCGACGGCAGCCGGGTGATCCAGCGAGAATTCGACGATAGCAATATGGTAGGACCGGTGACACGCGACGTAGAACCGCTCGCGAACGTCTTCACGGAATTTTACGTATGGTTTGGCCCACGTACTGGCGCTGGGGAAACTCCGGAAGATTTCCAGGGCGTCACGTATGCCACGCCGACGCAGACGACGCATCCGCATGACCGCAGCCTGCCCCAGCAATGCGCCGCGGCAGAGAACTTTGTCAGACGGCCGCAACGGCTCGACCGCTTCGCGGATTTTATCGTCAACTTCGAGACCGCCAACTTCTTGCTGGAATGGCTCGTGGACCGGTACACTGTCCGGCACGAGGTGATCACCTTCCGCACGTGGCTCGATGTGGCCCCGCTTGAGCTTGGGGACGCCGTGCGCATCGCCTATCCATCGTTTCCTGACGATGGGGCCCCGGTCGACGGGGAGGTGATCTCGAAAATCGATGTCTTCGGAGACGCCATGCAGATCGAACTCACGGTGCGGGTGTTGCAAAAAGCTGGCTGGATCGAGGGGTTCGAGCCTCCGGCCTTCCTGGTAGGGGCTGGCTGGGACGAGGCGTTTGAATCGTAGGGGGACCCCATGGCTTTATCGGACTTCAATATCTTCAAACAAGACGCCAGCATGATCGTGGCAATCAGCACGGTGTCGCCGATCTTGGGCAACGGCTCTCTACGCCTCGCTACATTCGATACCGGCCAACGGGCCAACGGGATCCGCAACGTCGCCCCGCGCCAATTCACGAGCGGTCGAGCACGGTGGCTGTTCATCAAGCGTGTGAATCCTGGCGCCGGCGGGGATCGCATCGGATTCTTGTTCAACACTAGCCAAGAGGATTTCTCCGTGGCCTCGGGGCCGACGGCCTATTTTTGCTGCCTCACTTGCACGGGGGCCACGGACGCGCAGTTCCAGATGTTCCGCGTCAATAGCGGCCTGCCGAGCTTGACGAACTTGGGACCGACGAACACATTCAGTTTGGCGGTCAATGCCGTGATCTCCCTCGAGGTTCGCTGGGAGATCAGCATTGCGGAGTTCGGGGGCATCCAGTTCAAGATGCGCCGCGGCACGACGACCGATTTCGCCGACCTTGCCGACGAGACGCCGGGAGGGACGTTCATTGTGACCACCAGCTTGCTCCAGACCACCGTGGGGGAAGGCCCCGTCATCGTGGCGGCAGGCTCGTCTCCAGGGGACTACCGGATCGACCAGATGCAGGCCGTGCCCCTTACTCTAGCCTAGGAGACTCACCGCATGACCGTCCAGGAATTTATTTTGCTGCTCTATGCCGATGGATTGCGCGATGACGATGTCCTGACCGCCGTGCACTGGGATGGTGCCCAGGGCCTGCACGTGTTGCATACGAAGCGCGATGATACCGGGCAAGTGACCGTGA